>WLWD01003754.1_pt1 | contig 63500 bp, 34 predicted proteins | sample 6712731 | NCBI WGS metagenome assembly WLWD01 (sample SAMN12718690, study PRJNA576275) | sponge metagenome | isolation source: marine sponge | host: Mycale hentscheli | place: New Zealand: South Island, Marlborough, Capsize Point | collected 2014-11-01
AAGGACGGGTATACCCTTGAAAGTATTGTCTGATAGAGGGACTGTCTTTTTGGGTCGTGTCATGAGTTGTGTTTGTGAGATGTTGGAGTAGTCACATCACCATATCGCCCGCAAAGCAATGGTGTTGTGGAGCGGATGCACGGGACGCTGAAGCCCATGCTTGGCAAGGCCTGTGAGGAAGGAATAGACTGGTCAGAGTTTCTGCCGTTAGCACTATTTGCTATCCGGCAAGTGCCCAACCGTGATGTAGGCTTCTCACCACACCAGTTAGTGTTTGGCAGAAACGTTACGGGCCCCCTTGATATTTTGTATTCAGGGTGGGTGGATAGAGCATACGAGTGTGTGGATGTTGAGGAGTGGGTACTTAAGCTACAGGATAAGCTTTCACTTTTGCATGATATGGCAGTAGTGCATGAGAGTGACAGCACGGCTAAAAGATGTCTATCGTTTAACAAGAATAGAAGTGATCGTAGTTTGGAAGTGGGCTCCAAGGTACTTGTTCGTATCCCAGGATTACATGCCTCATTGCAGGCATCCTGGGAGGGGCCATACACTGTAACTGATAAGGTATCTAGAGTCACTTACAGGGTGTCTAAGGGAGATGGTCATCCCGTGAGGATAGTTCATTTGAACAATACTAAAGAGTACAAGGAGAGAAGTGTGTGGGTGAATGCTGTGTCTGTGATAGCAGAGGAGCAAGGTATTTCTGAAGACTTGGATGCTAGTAAAGCAGTATTGAGTTCCGAGAAGTGTGAGGGTTATAGAGAGGATGAGTTGCAGAGTGTGGTGCGTAGTGTAGAAGAGTATTTTTCTGATGTCCCTGGTTTGTGTACTGTGGGCAAATGTTGTATTAGGCTGAGACAGGATGCTGATGTGGTTAACTTGCCACCTAGGCAAGTGCCAGTGGGTATTAGAGATGAGGTTGAATGCGAGATTGAGAAGATGTTGAAGAGCGGTGTGATAGTGAAGAGTGATGCTGAGTGGGCGAGTCCAGTGGTGCCGGTGAGGAAGAAGGATGGGAGTTTGAGAGTGTGTGTGGACTACCGGGAATTGAATACTAGGACACCCCTGCGTCGTTTCTGGCTCCCTTCTCTGACGGAGATCCTGGAGAAGGTGGGGCCTAGTTCCTGTCTGTCAAAGCTGGACCTGACAGCAGGATTCCACCAGATTGAGGTAGAGTAAGATAGCATGCCTTTTACATCGTTTGTGTGCCCCATGGGCAAATTTATGTATTGCAGAATGCCGTTTGGTTTAAAAAATGCCACGGCAATTTTTCAATCTGCAGTGGAGGAGGTTTTAAAACCTGTGAGCGGTATGTCGAGAAATTACATTGACGATGTCATTGTGTTCAGTGAGGATTGGTGTAGTCACTTGAGGGACGTAAAGAGTGTTATTGAATGTTTGGGCAAGGCTGGGTTGAGGATTAAGAGAAGAAAATGTGAGTTTGGCAGGAGGTATTTGGAATATTTAGGTCATCAGGTGGGGTGTGGTAAGGTGGCAGTTCCAGAAGCTAGGGTGAGGGCAATGGCTGACTTTCGTAGGCCAGTGACCAAGAAGCAGCTGCGGTCCTTTCTGGGGAGCATGTCATACTACCGGAAGTTTATAGATGGCTTCGCCGGGATGTCTTCGGTGCTTACCCCGGCTGTGTCTCTGTCTTCGCCAGCCAGGGTGGTGTGGACGGAGGAGATGTCTGCTTCCTTCACCAGGTTATGTGAGTCGTTGTGTCAGCGTGTTGTGTTGTTTATTCCTGTGCATAATGATGTATTTTTTTTGTACACGGATGCATCCGGAGAGGGAATTGGAGCTTGCCTTCACGTTGTGAGAGGGGAGATGGATCTACCAGTGGCCTTCTTCAGTCGTCGTCAACTGAGAGGGGCAGAAAAGAATTACTCTGTGACGGAGTTGGAGACCCTGGCCATTGTGTCAGCGGTGAAGTACTTTGAGTACTACCTGTATGGAAGGACGGTAACAGTTTATACTGACCACCGTGCATGTGTGTCTCTCTTAAGTAGCAAGCATCTCAACAGACGCTTGATGCGTTTTGCCTTGAAGCTGCAAGGAATGGATCTGTCTATCAAATACAGACCAGGTGCCATGATCGGCAATGCCGACGGACTAAGCCGCCAGAGCTGGGATGACTCGGAGTCCATCCCTGGTGGTTGTCAGCTTCAAACAGCGGGTTTGAGCTTAGCGGGGGGAGATGTGGGTCTGGCCTCCGAGAAGAAAGTGGAGAAGTGGAGAAGGAAATGAAGAAGGAGGAAAGAGTGTTGGAACTGAATTGAGAACATAGTTGACTGTCATTGTTTGTTGTTGTGCATACATGCCCTTATATGTATAATTTTTGTCACGTTTCTGATGTGGATGATTTCGTGTGTTTGTGTGTCCTTTCGTGTTGGCGCACGTGCGTGGCCTCGAATAATAAATAGACGAGCCACGCACGCACCAAGTCAGTCCAGTTTGATTTTCAAGAAAAGTAGAATTAAGACTGTCCTCTTGGATCAGCGATTGCGTACACGAGCTCCGGTGACCCTAGCGCCATAAAGGGACCGGATAACTTGAGGCGCAAGAGCAGCCATCTGGATTCTGGTGGCAGCGTACCTCCTGGATCTGGCTGACGACCGAGGAAGCTTAACCGCCACCTCAGCCGACGACCTATTCCCCCACATACACCTTGTGGAGTCTGTGAGGTTGCTCTGTCATATTCTTATTTCTTATTTTATCTATTGTGAACATTTTACTCATCCTATCTTCATTGATCGCAAGGATCACTTCATTATTTCACACGGTCTTTCATTCAGTCACCTCATTTTCAATTGTTTTACTTACTTTTACTCCTTTACAACAATTAGGTATTATTCAGTCATGTCCATTGACTATGAAGCTGTCTATGCCAACATCACCGATATCACGGTCCTCAAGCAAAAGAGGAGAGCCCGACGCAGTACAATTACTCGTCAGGAGCAGACTTTGTCCCATTATTCAAAGACTCCTCTTTCAGACATAAAACAAGCAGAAGTTACTAGTAAGCTGTACAAACTTAGAGATCTAGTTAATGATCATGAGGCCTTACAGAATAGAATTGATGATTTAATTCCAATTGGGGAGGAAAATACCGAGTTAGATAAGGATAGTCAATTGTTACTTTAACATTCCAAAATACTTGATGATTATGAACGTTTGTACAATCAGCTTCAAGCTTGGTGTTCTGGTTGTCGTATTAGACATGATTCAGACATCTTGCTTAGTACTTCCTCACTCAATTCTGAAGTTTGCCAGACTCTTATGTTCCAAGGCATACCCGATTCGTCACAGTTATATATTTGGGATGGTTTGTCCATCAAATTATATTTATCCAGAGTCTCCTGAAGTAAGTCAAAGTAATTTTCAAAGACCTCACGACTTGTCATTTTTTCCTGGGCCATAGAAAATGAATCTCCTCTGCGTAAACTAATTTCAGGCCATCGCTCACGAAAACGACACCACCAACCTTGAGAGATATGGTGATCTCCAAGCAGCCTTCCTTTTTTCTTCATAACAGCCTCAACAATCCTCAAAACTTCAGCTCTAGTTTTGCCATAGCCCATCTTGGAGCAGTTCACAAGAAAGTCAACCAGCTCTTTTTCCTCCTCTCTAGTGAAGTAAGATTTAGGGCCCATTTTGGTGCCGTGTATAACTCTTCCCGATAACCTATCCTTTAACGTCGTACACTGCCGCCATAGCCTGCAACATCGAGTGGTTAGACCAAGTGCAAAGCTTTGCTGGCCAGTTAGGGGCTTCGCGCCGACTACCTGGCGGTTGATTTTCTTTATTCCTATTTTTTCTTTTGTTAGCAGCAGCAGACAATCTCTTCTTCATTCTTCCCTTAGCTAGGCCATCGCTGGGTGTGGTCATCGCAGATATTAATTCATTAGGTAGAGATCGCCGCAAAGGTGATATATAATTTGGTAGAGGTCGACACCAAGTGCGTATGGTAGAGGTCAATACAGCTGTGGTTGTTCACGTGGATGCTATTAGAAGTTTTCAGCTAGAACCAAACTTCGATTATATCGATATCGTCAAGCAAACGGCAAGTAAAAGATGGATTTTTCGTGGTTGCTAGCTCTATGTTATACGGTGTACGGTGTAGTAGGTATAGTACATATCCGTAAGCCTACCTTGAACGAAGCGAGGAGACAATCTTCAGGCCCAAAAGTTGATAAGCTGGTTCCAGGTAGCGGCGTAGGTTCTGGTTACGGATTGAGCCCATCGAATGTACTTCAACTCTCAGAAGTAACGGATATACTGCGCATCGTGTATTCCGAAATGGACACGCTTCGTTTTGACAACTGCTGCCAGCCTAAGTTGCTCAGACTATCAAACATCGATCCTTCATTTTTTCCTGTTCGTGGGGCTAGCTCAAACCTCAGGTTCGCCTACTGCGATATGCTCACAGATGGCGGTGGCTGGATGGGGATTCTACTGAGAAAGAAGAGTAAAGACATTTTCATTCGGAGGAACTATCACACTTACAGAAATGGCTTCGGAAAGCTCGGAAGAGGTTATTGGCTTGGTTTGGAAAACATACACTATTTTACCAACCAGCCTGGTGGCACTGAACTTCTCGTAGAAATGGTAAAAGATGGGGTAAAATATGTCGCCTATTATGATTCATTTTTAGTGGAAAGCTCAGCTACAAATTATATATTAAGAGTGAGTGGATTTGTAGCTAATAAAAGCAATGTATCTGACAGTCTATCAGCTAACAACGGAATGAAATTTTATCATGATAAAAATGAAGTCAAAAGAGCTGAAATAGGGAGGCAGTATGGGCCACACTCATTATATTGCAATGCCTTCTATGGCTACTGGTGGTTTGGGACAACAGGAAATGAAACTTGTACTTTAGTTGCCTTCAACAGGGATTATGATCACGTCCATTACAACCCGTTCCATTATGACCCAGTGCCCAATGGCTATATTTGGGTTGTAAATGGCAAGCGGATCGGTTTTGATATGGTACAAATGAAGATCAGACCAAAAAGGTGGGAGTGTGGAAGCATCAGTTATCCAAGCTCAGTAATAAGAAGAGCCTTTTATTCTCAAGTGGACGCTTCGCTAAATCCATTCAATTTGGAATAATTAAGTTTAAGCTATCTCAACTTGTCACATCACAATACCAATCCATGTAAACAATTTATTCAAAAAAATCAATATAATTTGAATCGTTCAGTATAAATCATCATTTAATCCAATCAATGTAAATTATTCCATCTTCAATTTGCAATCTAACATCGTGTTCATTCAGTTCCATGAAAAATGGTATTCCGCCCTCCCGATTAGGTCCTACTGTAGCTGTGGGTTGTTAAGCCCTATCCCCATAACTTCACCTGGAGCAGATAAGATGCATGGAGTGCTTTAAAAGGTGCTAAAGGAAGAAAACGGGTGCTTAATAATAATATAAAAGAAGATGGGTTTCCTAGGTGATGGCACTTTGTAGGCCTGAGGAACTGAAGGGTTCAAATCTGTGGTATTTGGCGAGGCCAAAAATGTAGGTGTTTCAGCAGGCGTAGTGGCTTTTTCCAGCAAGAAATACCCTCCGTCAGGGGATTCGTAATTATCAGGTAATGGGTGGGCATTGCCTTGGGCGTTTTGATATTTCAAACTTTTAGGCTCGTAAACTGGGTCATAGTCTGCTGATGCATTTGTCTTGGGAATGGAGTTCGATGAAGGTTGCTGCTGGTGCTTTGCATCAAATTCTTCATACTCGTGTTCACCTTCTAACTCCTACACATGTACACACAGCACAAAACACACAATCATTATTATTGTAATCTTGCTAGATAAATCCTCTTGATTACTATTATAGTCCTTTTTCTAAACAGTTGAATTCACTAACAGCAGAAGACCAAATATCTTCAGAATACGTTATCAGTAGTATCCTCACATGTACAGTACTCTATGGGACTTGGTACAAAAAGTACTTACACTGGCATAGCTATTTGTGGTATAACTCATTTTGATAACAATTGTTGCCAGCATGATCATTACCAGTAAAGCAGTTGAACACAGTACAGATTGGTATACCAAGTTTACAATAGAATTTGAAAGAGTCATTTGAAAAGTTAAATTTAGTGGCAGACCAATGGGCTTTATGGTTGAAGTTCGTATCAGAATACTATATAGTTTTTCTTTCCTTACTGATACATATGACAAATAATTTCTCACAGGTGGGAGTCACCAGTCATGACTGAGGTTTAGCCAACATAAACTATAACAGCCAAATTTATATTGAATGTCACACATACAGCCTATTAACTGACATAGACCAAATTCTTCAAAGCCACAACAGTACACAATGAAATACTATTATAAATCTATTTGAGAGTAACACTTACAGTTGGGGCAGGGTGGTATCTGGTGTCTCCTTCAACAGAATCAGCTTGTGGGAACAGGTCTCCTTTAATAGGACTGTCCAGTTTAATGACTGCATTACTGAGAGAAGTTGCCACAACAGCAATACACAGCAACATTAGTACAGATATTTGAACATAATTGACTTATTTAAACATTAAATTTCACACTTGACATGTATCTAAGTATTTGTGTAATGTTTTAGGCACTATGTGCTTCTACTATATTTTTATTCCATTTACAACATGTATCCGAGTTTTTTTTTTCCATAGAAAAAAATAAGGAACAATTAGTGGCTTGTAGAATGACCGATGCCGGACAAATTATTTACAATAAATTTCATGTGTCTGACTAAATAAGATGAGTTTATATTCTATAAGTATTATTTCAATGAGGAAATACGAACATATAACCCACCCGATCAAAATTAGGTCATGCTTCCCCATTCCGATATTCAGTAGGTGTCATTGTATTCCCGTACAGTCCCCCATTGGAAGTAGAGATCGTTGTCGGCATGGTAGCTCCAGTCACAAGGTTGGGATCCTCGTAAGTAGACTCGCCTGGCAGCAAGACGTTGGAGGGTAATTTGGCATAATCTGCCACACCTCCATTGGTAGTTGTTAGGATATAACGAAAAGGGTCTTCTAAAAACATCTCAAATGTCTTTCCTAGATCGTTGAATGTGGGGCGGCTGTCCGGGTCTTGTAGCCAACCTAATGCAAGGCAAAACATACGCCGATGAACACTTAGAAAAAAAGAAAAGAAAAACTGATATTTGAAACAGCTGATGTTCGGGTTGAAATTAGAAACTTGAAGAAAACCGATATGTAATAATGCAAAATATGTTTCAAAAGCATATATACACAGAATAATACAAGCAAAAATCTTCACTGTCTTCAATAACAATTACAAAAAATTGTATTCTCTTCTTATACTAGAAAAGCAAAAATTAAACTAATAAAATGACTCCCAATCAATTGTGGCTGTTTCAGCTACAATTTGTATTACATAAATTACTTTGCTAACTGGCTAGCAAGCGAGATACTATCAGTACAAACACAACTGAGAATCAGGGATACTTGTTTGTTTATATTATAATGTGTGGATGTATGAAAACATTTCACTTTGTACTTTGACCCTCACATTTTTGTGTTTGCTTGGTGTTCGCTTGGTGTTCGACCCCAATCCGAACTCCATTACACAAAACCCCAACTGAGGAAAGAATTTCATAGCACTTGAAAAATATCTAGAAATACTGTAATTAATAATGTCATGGGCTGTGGATGAACTGGTACAGTACTTCTATAGACTATTATGCCTCTACCATCAGAAAAAATAGGGAAATGTTTTGAACAAAATCAATGTATCTTACAGCAGGAGACAAAATAAAGTTCCAGATTCCATCTATTTGTACGCAGTTTTTTACTAAACGGCGTACCATTCTCTCCCCCCCTCCCCTGTTTTTAATTGTGCGACAGCCTGGAACTTTATTTTGTCTACATGAATGTCATTGTGTATGTCTTATATACATACAGTATGTATCTCTATGGAAGAGTGGTGGGAATTTAGTGCTATACTAAATTATAATGTGAAAAATGGTAGAGATATTAACCAGGTTACTAATGTACCTTAACCCTCTCGTCCTGAATTGTTTGGACGCGCGTGGAAAAATCTAATCGTCGACCGCGGAATAGAGTATTACCGTTTTATTTTTTTAACTCGATGCTGGCTGGGAAAACCCCATAGCAACCATTATATCACTAACTAGTGATGTGCTTGAGCACAAATGGCGAGCGAGCCTAAAGACTATACTATTTTTATATGAATGATTTTGACTTCTAACACTGAAGCTACTGAAAATAAGGTCCAGTTTTTAAATTTAGCATACAGGGTAAAGGGATTTCAGTGCCATAGTAACTACTCTCTGCAGCTGCTTGGAAGGAAAAAAACAACAACAAAACAATACACGTTATTTAAAAGTTTTCTTTGTGATATTCTTTAGCTAAGTAGTGGTTGTAACACACAATGCTTTGACACAACTGGACATGCACCTACACAGACTTATCTTCGCAGTAGTCTAGTGGACAATGTATTTTCAGGTAAATACTGTTGCGCACGGATTATAACCATGACAAAGAGCGCATTGACTTACCACCGCCACTAACTCGAATAGAAATGGAAGTCCCTTAAGTTGTCAAGTTTTAACTGCACCGCAAAAGAATTTAAAACGGTAAACAATTCAATTTCTAGGGTGATACGGGTACTGATCGATAAACCAGAGGATTCTGTTTAGTGCAATTTGGGACGGGGTCGACAACTGAACTAACCAAAAAACGCGAGGGTCAAAGTACAAAAATGCCTTACGTACGTCCATACATATACAAATAAACTAGTGGTGTGCTTGAGCACAAATGGCGAGCGAGCCTGATAGTTAGGTAACATAAAAATGTCACTATTTTTAAGCTTACTTCATGCAAACACTATAATAGCAGTTATGACATTTGATTTCAGCAAACAAATACAAAATCACTCTTTTACCTTATTAATGGTAACTTTTGTAGTATCAAACATCACAACCATTCTGATAATCTCAATCACCAGTAACTCTTGAACAAGCTCTCAGCTACGATAAAAAATAAACCAGTGTTATTATTATTAATTTTAGCCAACAAATATTATGGAATTACTACTTACATCATTCTTGAATATTGATAACTTCTGTAGTATCAAATTGAAGTTACTTTGACCATCTGAATTACCTTGAATTCTTGACAACAAGCTCTCACCTACAAAAACAAAAGACAATCAATTTTAGCACACAAATACAAAATTACTTTCTTACCTCATTTTCTTGAGCAGTGGTAACTTTTGTAGTACCAAATCTGACTATTTGAATTTACCAGTCACTATTGACAAGCTCTTAGCTACAAAAAAGAAAGGCCCGAGTTAATTTTGCATATTTAGCTTACAAATATGGAATTACGTACTTACCTCAGCTTCCCTCGAGAAGTAGTAGCTTCCTTAGCATTAATACTACGGCATTCTAACTACCAACGGCTCTTGACAACCAACAACCGGCACTCCGTATCCCCCTATAAAACGGCGAAGTTTTGAAATTAAGTCTGGAAAAGGGTCTTCAATGCCATAGTAACCGGTCGGATCAACTTTTTGTTTCTTGAAAAGCAAGCATTTTCGCAGGAATTTTCTCACACTTTGGAGCTTAAGTATAAAGTAAGGCTTGCTTAATGCTGTAGTTTCAGAATAAACTGGGGTCAAGCCTAAGAAGCCGTGTTTTTTGGAGAAAAAAGTTTCCCGCGCGCGCGTTTAAAGGGCATACGTACCATCCCACATACATACATATAACATATACCCGATTTTGCTTTATCCACCCCTAATACTGTCTCGCTCGCTACGCTCGCTCGCCAACAAACATCCCCGATTTTTTCATTTTTACCCCTGTAAGTATCTCGCTCGCTACGCTCGCTCGCCAAATAGACCAAGAGTTTGGGATTCCCCTCAATTTTTGATTGAGAAAATTGAATAATATTTAGGCCATCTACTAATACTTCAAAAAAAAAATTTTTCCCCCAAAAAATTCCACTTTTCCCATCAATAAAAAAATAAAATAAAATAGAAATAATATTGTTTGATGCATTTTATACCAATATTATATTAGTTCAACAATAAAATATGTTGTTTGTTGTGTGTGGTGCTGAATGTGATAATGTAGGAGACATCTATGAGTGTCCACAAGGAACATATGCCATCGGACGTTGAGCTCCACTACAAAACAATTTCATATACACAAGAACACAGACAACAAAGATATTTGTAATACAAACAACAAATAATATTCATGCTCCTATATAATTGCAACTTTATGATGTATTGTGTGCGGGTATGAACCCCTGGTATGTATACTCCACACTGTACATGAGAGAAACAATCGTTGTATTGAGAAAGTGTAATTTGAAAATGAAAAGCAGTACAAGCACACACGTGGAATTCAACTTACGTGTCACATACTGAACGATCCCTCCCAGGTTAGGATCCGGAACTTCCATACAATACCAAAAAAACACAGACAACAATGATATTTGTAACATAACAGCTGGCCTCGCTGAATTGCCCCCCCCCTCCCCCGTCATTACTTTTCACTGACATTCTTGTACCATAACCCCCCCTCCCCCCCCCCAACTGAACACCCAAATATCGAGCATAGTCTGATGAAGAAATATAAAAATCACTGAAGTAATATTTTAAATTTTGCGTTTGGTTTCACTAGACTCATGAATACCATTAAAATATCTTAACTACCATCCATGGAGTTCCACTAATTCCTTCACTGATTAACTTCCCCAAATTACTCCCCCAAGGAGTTACTCTAACTTCTCATTTTTAACAGTGTAGTAGTTGTAACACACAATACTTACAAACTACTGAACATGCCAACATAAGACTTACTTTCGTGGTTAGTCTAGTGGACAATGAACTTTCAAGTAAGTACTGTTGCGTAGGGCTTATAATTATTACAAAAATGGTGTTTTAATTTACCACTGCCACCAACTCCAATAGAAGAAGAATTCAAATGGTAAACAATTGAATTTCTAGGACGAAATAGGTGAAGATCGATAAACCAGAGAATTCGGTTTAGTCATACAAAAATAAGTGAGGGTCAAAGTACAAATAACATATTTACATCAACTCATGTTTATAAACAAATATTCCAGATTCTAAATTTGACAAAAATTCATTACAAAGATCTTTACCATTTAGCTCACCATTACATCTCTTTACTTTTTCCAGATCTTTGTGTAAATTCTTGGTAGTGTCACCATTCCTTCGGGAAAATGACGACAAAAAGTGGCATTTTAAGGCATATTCTTATCACACAACAGTGTACTGACCACAGAGCTAGCATCCTTAGTTTTACCAAGATGGTTATCGAGAATATCTATCTCTGAGTGCACATCAGTTATGTCCTCAATCATGTTTGGTATGATGTGCACACTTCACCACCTTCCCTGAGACATAATCATGGAGTGTAGCCAAGGAGTTGTTGGAGTAGTTGCCCGGGGTCAGGTAAAAGCCATCAAAAGTGGCCTTCCATCACTTTTTGTTATCTCCATGATTCACAATCTCAATTCTTACCTGACCACAGGATTACTCAGCCATACAGTATCTGTGACAAATTCCTCCAATTTCTTGGTAATTCTACTCCAATGGGACTTACAACATGATGGCAAACCAAGAAACAGTGGCTACTGTACCCTTGACTTGCCACAAAAATTGAAACCTTTTTTGACCTGGGTGCAGTCAATTGCAACTTCCATTTATTACCTCTACTTATTCTCTGGAGTAATTCATACTACTGGCTGGTAGCTGGCTGGCCCTCAAGGTAATAGCCTAAGTTATTGGCGGCAAAGTTAATTAAATTGCGTATGATTTGAGCACGATATATTAGGCAGTTTGATCAGAGTAAATTTGGGATGAGTTACAGGCGATTCTCTGGTATTCTATTGAATTACTTAATGACCAAACTTTCTGGTGGTACTGCACCTTAAATTACAACTTTCTTGATATAATGTTCTGATTACTCAAATAAAACAAAACAAAAAAATAACAACAACAAATCCTAGGAAAGCAAATAGTAAAAGATTCCCTTTGCACGAACAGTTAAGAGCAATACTTAAACTTTTACTAGGATAAGATATCTATTCTGATCCTTATAGTTGACTTGTTTTCTTAACAACTCTTAAAAGATCACTTTTTGTCTTCGCTGGAAATTACTGTACTAAATAGACGACCACCGTTATTTCTGATAACATCACCAATGAATAAAAATTCAAAATAAACACGCACTTTGCCTATTTTAACAGACGATTGCTGAGGGAAGAAGTTTTATAGGTGTAAGTGAGAGTTGTATAACTTGCAATGGTAGGCTCTTAGTAAGTGTGTCTATTTTAATATATAATTTGTCAGGAGTATAACTCTGGTAAACTGGAGGGTCTTAAGGAGAAATTAGGGTATTATAAATAAGGCAAATGTTTGGGGTATTTAATTCATTTAAACATTTCTGTGTACAATAATGTTACTATATTTTTCGTTCTTTTCTTTAAGAACTTTGCTATTCATTATTCTAGTTGCTAAATTTACGGTCATAGAGCCGATTACTTTAAGTTGGTGATAGCTACAATTGAAATGAATTCAACATACTTTCAATAATAATCAATTGTTTAATTCCTGACCTGGTTGTTTTACAGTAATAATATTTTGCTAAATCATTAGCTGTTTAAAATCTACTTTTTATCAATTATAGCCACAAATAGTTAAAGTAAAAGTAGCTACTATCATTATGTAAAGCTAACATGATCTAAATGTCCAACAAGATTAAACAAAAGAATCCATTAAGTGATTTAATGATAATTTTTGTGTATAATTAATTTGAAGCAGTCTGTCTAAATGCATAACTTAACTAGTTAAAGCCATGGTACCACTAAAAAGCTAGAATCCACATGAGCTCTGCAGCCACATTTTTTGGCATGGAGTACTATGTAAATAGGTATATATAGAATGATGGTATTTAAAGTTTAGTCGTTACATGTTAATATGTTTATCAAGGTTGTACATCTATGTTTGATATTATTCTTAGTAAACACAAATACAGATTGACCGGTTCGGACATTGTTAATGAAGTGGCTTCTTTTCATAGTCAACCTAGCATTAAGTTGCTACTTAGCAGGTGTGTATAATATAAGAAATATGGATAATTAATAATATTTGATACAATTTAGAATCATCACTTGTAAGATCTCCAACATGTGAAGAGCACGATGCAGTTTATATCTGTACTGTCAATGTTGGACTCGCTAACTGGGAGATTCGATTTCCGAAAGATTACAATCAATAACATTCAGTTTTGGAATGTTTTTCCATACAACTCAAACTAGAACAGGACCTGGATCAGTTATTTTTAGAGGAGAAGCAGTATATTAATGCTAGTTACAGTATTACTAGTGTATCCTTCATGCATTCTGCTCTTCTCAACTTGACTGAAATTGAATGTAATAATGAAATAACAATATATATATTTCCAGGTAATACATTAGATTATTCTTAGTACATAATGCTGATAGTTATTACAAATTAATTGTTAAAAAAAATGAGTCAGTGATCATATTGACCTAAGCATCAAAACATTATTAATCACTCTATTACCAAGCTTTCATAAGTTATTAAAATGACCATTTACTGCACTCTGATTGGTTTGTTTGCTGAACATTTCTATATGAGGCTGTAATTAAGAGGCCAATGATAGTTTATAAACAATAATCAACAATGCTTTATCATTGTGACAATTATGCAATTAGCTATCCGCTACTAATAAAATCATAAATGGCATGCAGACCTTGCACTCCAAAAAAACTGTAAATTAACATTTATGTGCAGCAGTAGAATTTTTTATTGCACAATTTCATTTTAATAATATTTTCGTTTTCAGATACAACATTTATACCAACACAGCTCAGATTAATCGAAGATTATCGTAATAAAAGTATAAACAACTACTTTCTGACATGGACAACGACTACCAGTGTTATAAATTATAATATAAGTATTTTTCCAACTCCAATATTGGGTCCAAATAAAGTTAGCAATTCAACTCATTTCAGAGTTAGCTTGCAAGCAAGCATGCACTATGATATAACCATATATGGATGTTATGCCCACATATTTTGAATGCAACTTTCAGTTTTGGTAAGACACAATTATATAAAAGTCATATTTAAACTACTTACAAATAGGATTTAATACTGTGAATTTGGGTCATGGTAGAATATTTATATGTATAATATGCGTGTAATAATATAATTTTATATATAAATATTCATGTAGCTATATAATTTTTGAAAATGTAATTCAGGAAATTGTCCGCTTCTTTCTGACAACTTATTCTCAGTAATTCAGTACAACATTGATATAAATGGGACTACTAATGCTGACATACATTGCAGTTTTGAAAATCGAAGTTATACTTTGGAATGTGGAGCAAATATGATGTATAATGTTTGTATGTATGAAATTTCCACATTCAAGAGTAAGTAATGAAGAAAACTTTATAAAATGACATTTTAAAATTTTCTTAATTAGACAATTTAGTGACCACAATGAACAATGGAAGTAATTCAGAGAACATAACAACTAATGTGAGTTTAATTTTCCTTTTGTGTGTCCACATTACTATTTTAGATTTATTTTTAGATTGTCAATGACATTGCATCAGCAGGTGGAATATGTTTGTCAGTTTGGGTGCTAGTGGCTAGTCTACTAGGAAGTAACATACTAGTTTTTTCAATTGGAATTGTCATTGGGGTAATACTTGGGGTGAAATTTTACCAGTATAGCCACAACAGAAATAATACTTCCAAACCCATTTCTTCAGATGAAATCAATGATGGTAATGAGAGAATGTCTAAAGGGCCACTTTTTATGAAGAAATAGAGCTGGATATGGTTAATGAGATGAGTTTAACCGATAATGTTGCTTACTGTCAATCCAAAGCAAAGAATAGACAAAGCATTACTTAATTAACCTCACACGCAAATGCATTGTTTGTAACATTGCACTTCAATGTTATGATTATTCTATCACAACTTTATAAAGCAAATTATATGAAGTTTGTTAAAGGCCAAATTTAATTTCAATGATATGCAGTCACTTTTACTACTTGTATGAAGAACACATTTTTTTAATTAATATTGAGTTCTTTATTCCAAAAGATTAATGATGTCATTAGATTGAAATATCAGCTTTAAAATAATTATAGTTAAAAAAGTTAAAACTTTTTAGCAGCCAAAATATTTTTGATATAGCTTAGCTGCTGCTTTTGTTTTTTTGTTTTTTTTGTTCCTAAGTGCAATCAGTTTGAAGTAAACAATATTTTTTTTCTGAGAGATTCATGTGTGTTCATATGTTTTACTATCAAACAGTAACATAAGTATGGATAGTAGGCAATCATTTTTATTCACTTTGTTTGTGAAATGTAGTCCCAAAAAAATGACCTAGAGAATTATGTGGATTAGTTGTCGATTCTTGATAAATTAGGGATAATAAATTCTAGGGAATATTTTGTTTAAATAGGAAAATGTGCATGAAACAGCAACATATCTGTGGTACCAGGCAGGCGTGATAAGAAGAAGAAAGAGAAGACAGAAAGAAAGAAGAGAGAACATTAAATAGTCTATTATGTGTGGAACTTTGTGTGTGTCATTTTGTCATTTAATTATTAGCAGCGTGGTGTGCGTGTATTAGAATCGTGTGTGTCGTGTGCATAAGTATTGTGAATTTCCTGTATCAGTTGTGAGCATGCGTATGAGAGGGTTTTCATCTCATAAAAACCCTCTCCACTTTTCCTGTGTAGTTCAGTTACCTATTCTATGATCTTAATTAGTAGCTTAATCTCTGCTGTCAAGTTCATAGCCACGGGCGGGCCTAGCTCAACTCAGCTAACGTCTTCCTAGTGCGCAGGGTAATTCTGGTGGCAGCGTTACTACAAGCAACATTCCCCCACAATATCAATTTACATATTTAATGTCAACATTATTATTAACAATAGCTTTAAGTTGTGTTCTATTTTTATGGACAATTCATAGCATAGAATATTTTATTTTGAAACAAACAAGTACCCTGCCACACAGTGGAGCTCGACATATTGCAAAGAAAGAATGCAGTAGCATAATTTATCTTGCTCAGTTATCATTCTCTATCTATGGTTAAGTGTATTTCTGGATTAAATTTTATGAAGGAGCATTATATTGGTTAGGAAAAAAGTTTTCATATCATTATGTCAAATCTTTATGTATTGAAGTAGGCATCAATGAAAGCATTAGTTCTTTTGTTACTTCAACCACTTTGTAAGTTGAATACTATCTGTTTTATTGATGTATTAATTCAGATGTGTACTTACAGAATAATGGCTACAATATTCAAAATGTCATCATAGCAGCTTTACCACTGAGTTTCTTAGTAGGCATTTCCATTGGTTTTGTTATTGGAGCATTGTTTGTTCATAAGATTATGAAGAGTAAGACAGTTCAGAGACCAACAAGCATGCCGGAACAATCAGATAGTCCTGTTTATGAGACTGTAGAATCGAGAGAGCAAACAGAAACTGTTAGTATGTCTTATAATGTTGCTTATGGTAATGTGAACTGATATTGTAAGCATATTATCTTAGTGATTTCAGTTTCAATGAATAATATTATAGCATTGTTAAATTTAACTGTTTACTCACATCTGTATTGCTATTAAGGCAGGATTTAATCTTAAAGGGCATACGATATGTAAAGTCATTATTTAATATTCATATTGCATTATCTATTTTTATCTCCAAACTGAAACTACAACGTTAATGATGTTATTGACTGGATAAGTGGTTGCGCCAACAATAACTTTTAAAAAAAAAATTTAATAGAAATACATTGTAGTTTAGAGCCCTTCACAATGTTGTTTTGCAAAACCATATATCATTGGGAAATTGGTAGAGTTTGTTATTATAAATTACAGAAACATAGTGGTAAGATTATCATTGTATAATAATATGCCAAGATAACACTGTATACTGTGAACAGAGAGATTCTAGCACAGGGTAAAAGAATCCATTTACACCATAACAAAATCCGTAAATTGTCTTGATAATTAGAGTTAACTAAAAATTTACAATGTTATAGAGGTTAGCCAACTAGTTATCAACATGTTACACACTAATATATGATTTTGTTATGGTAGTCAATGGACACTTTTCAGGCAGTGTAAGCTAATGTGCATTGCATATACAGTTCGTCCAGCTTAAAGAGTAGAAAGTACAGATCTCAAAACTTAGACTAGTTGCAATCACAATAAGCTTAGCCATACCTTTTTTGTGTTGTTAGATCCCAATCCACTCGAAACTAAGTCATATAAAACAGCATAAGTATAAGAACTACGCTATCTCCATAGACAATCCATACATTAAGCGCCATTTTTTTTGACGTCACATTTTCGTCCGTCCTACGTCACAACTCGTAGTTAAACTTGAGCCGCGCCCTCACACGGCAGCTCCTATTCGGGAACTTCCCTTATTTAAGGGTGCCCTGCCACCGGAAACCGAGGCGCGTAACCGCAAATTGACTGTTTTTGCTATGTCTTTATATTTCTTTTTCTGTGTACTGTGGGCTTACTTTGTTGTTACAGGTGGAATGAGCACCAATAGAGGACTCCAGCAAGCCAAATTTGAAGAATGAAGACCCGCCTGGGACCGAGATACAGCTCTGCACACTGGCTACTATTCAGAGTTATTTCGAAGCGGCCGAAAGAGCTACTGCGCTCATTTTTTTTCCAGAGGTAGCCTGAGGGCTTCTTCGCAACATTACAGAGCCATATTTCTAATATCTATATTCTTTTTTTTTGTAAACAGTAAAATTTCATGCCGTTTTACTCGTGCGTTATTCTAAAAAAACTCTCTGTAACTTTATTCTAAGGGGGGTATTTTGCTTGTGCCAAAATTTGGATTCAATTCAGTGATCCAGTTCCACGAAATATCAATTTTTATTTTCAAGTTGACAACTGATTCGCAATTTCACCCCGCCCCCCATAACGTTGAGCTCCGCGAACGCGCAATTTATTTGGTAAGAGATAATCAATTAACTTGTGACAGCTCTAAAAAGAGCCCATTTGTAAACAATAATAAGAAATACAAATGAGCCGTGAGATGGCCGTTGTAACTTTGGAAATAGTTAGTCCCTCGAGCAAAAGTGATGGCGTATTCCCGATGTTGCTTGGAGTTGGTTGCTCATTAGTGGGAGCGGGTAGTTCAGCACAAGATTTAGACTTGTAGGCGATAGGGCTGAAGAGTATAGCGGTAGCAATCCCGATGGAAAGAACTGAAGTGATGATGATGGAGTCTATACGCAACGGAGTCTCAATACAAGGTTGGTGGAATTGTCGGAGCTGGTACCAGTCAGGGTGGAGTTGGTCATGGTTGAGACAGAGTTTTAAGCTGCTCCAATGGCTTCACAAGTACAGCTTCATTCCCCTGCAAGTATAATAGAAGGATGTTATTCGAAATGACTGTCTCAGACTAGTACACTACATACAAGTTATAGCTCAGAGACCGTTTGTGTCCACCTGCTTCGCGGTTTTTGGCGCCACAGTTAATTGATTGTTTGCGTGGCTCGGTTACGGGCCATCTCCCGCGTTTTACCAGCGTGTCCAACTTCCCCTGGTTTAGTTCACAAATGCGCAAGCGCAACACTCTGACATCACAAATACGTCGTCATTGAGATAAGAGCTTCCGCAAACGTCACAACTTACACCGAAAATACTAACACTCTCACAAAAGCATTTTTATTTCCCTTAATTTTCAAGATAGGGGTTTCAAATTCATATGGATTAAAATACAACTATTTAGGTATTTTATATTAAATTCCCAAGACACTTACTTCAAAATTGCAAAATTACCAGCTTAAAGCATTTGGGGAGTTTAGTTTTTTATAAAAAATGAAATTAAAAATAAGTAAAATAGTATTAAAATATAAAAATTTGGTACAAATCAAATTAATGAGCCATAGATTCAGTCTGCAAAATCTTTAGACACTCGAATTCAATTTACTCTTTTTCTGGCTTAAAAACATCAAAAATATCCTCCATTTATAGGGTCACTTCTTCTATCTATTACCACAGTTGTGACCACAAGCCACAATTTCTTTAAACATAATCAATTTCAATATATATTAATTTGTGTGTGTGTGAAGTTTCAGCTTCCTGACATCAATCTGACTGCACATGTATACATTTAAAGAACAATTAACAAAAAACAGAACTTTCTACTCTTTAAGCTGGACGAACTGTACAGATTTACATGAGATGAAAACAGTCATAACCAAACTTCAATTCCTACCAGCCTGTTTATTTATTTTAAGAATTAGATGAATTTGCATGAATTCATAACACACTCTACTATAGAAGTCAGAGAATTCGTCAAAGTAAGAGAAGGGAAATCCACGAGTGGAAAAGAGGAACAAGAAAACTGGGATAGTTTAGGAATACAGAAAGCATGAGAGGGAAACCATGGATAAAATACACATGTTATCTAGCACTGGTGGGTGATACCAGCAATTACATTTCAATATCAAAACCAAACGGTTTTTTATATAGGTGGTGTTGAGTACAATTGAGTGTTTCTCATATGGCCCATGTTAAAACAGGCCACAGAACATTCTTTAGTATATGATTTAAGGTGTTTAAATGAGGTTAAAATTGCAATGGCAATTAGGTAGGTTATGCTGCGAGGGGATTGCCAAGCGAGATGCAAGGGGCGGGGTAATAGATTGCAGATCCATGTGGCATGTGATCAAGATGGCATGCTATCAACGAGGTTGGTTAGGTTTATTTAAAATTGCTTAGTTTTAGTTTTTGTCATTCACTGTAATGGTAGTTTCAGTTATTATCAAATTTACTGTCTTCTAAAATATTTAGTTTTAATTTTTTCATATTCTCTACTGCTTAGTTTTAGTTATTCTTACCAAAAAGTAAAATACCCCAAAACTAAGGGGTTTTGGTTTTAGTTATAGTTAACTAAAACATCACTAATTACTACTGTTTAAAACTCCATGAGTAGAAAGGTTTTGTGAATCAGTTTCAGTATTCAATTTGTTGTAATAAAGAAATTTTAGACATGTTATTTTACACAATACTTACCAGTCACGTGGCTATATCGTCATTGCAAGTATTCAATAAGTATTGTTCCCATTGTCTATTTGTTCCATATTTCACAGTACAGTGTTCATAGCAATTGTATACAGAAGCACTAAATGTTCCATTTGTTTGTATGCTGCAATGATTTACTGAAATCAATGTATTGTTAGTATGAATAGGATATTTACCTAGATTTCCATACAGTTTGTAAGCCATAAAATTATTTCATTATTGAATTAAAATTCAGTGAAGTTGAGATGGGCACAATGCCTGAAAGAAAAGCAGCTGGATATTGCTGTACCGTTGAGCACTAGGGGAAGGAAGGACAGTCAGCTGACAGGAAAGTCAGCTGGCAGGAAAATCAGCTGGCCAGCAGGAAGGTCAGCTGGCAGGAAGGTCTGCTGGCAGGCCAAAAATTTCGGGTACAAATGTAGGCTAATTACAATTTAGGTGCGTACATTACAGACCTGATAATTCCGGTATTGTACCTGATGTTCAGGTACACTTGGCAACTATGCCAGCTTGCTATGGAACGTCCTTCAACAGCCTGTGCATTATCTCAACGAAGACCAACGACCCCACAATTGGTGGCAGCTGTGTTGCTGTTAAGGGTAGAAAGAGAACCTACACAGATCTAGTCTCTAGTCGAGTCAAAGTGGACGTCGACTAGGGACATTGTAATCGATTTCAGGAGTTCACACGCTACCCTTGGAAAAGAAACATTTTAGAATTTTGTGTTTTTAATTTATTTTGGTGTGCGTTATTTTACGTGTACATAATTTTTTTTGTTCTTGTTTTATTGCTTGTTGTGCAGGCAGATACCTCTCTGCTCTGGTCTGGACTGCGAGTACGCGGAACTTTGGCAGATGAAGAGGGGTACAGGTCACACTTCGTTCAAAAGAGGTGAGATGTGGAGCCTCGGAAGGATTGCCTAAACTTTCAGAAATAGAGATGCCTATCGACAGAGAAACAGAATTAGAGAGGATGTCAGAAAGAGAGAGCAGTGTGGCATCAGGTGTATCCAGGATGTCTGAAACTACGGGATCGACAGTTGACTACTTGAGGGGTGGCCTTGACTCGTCCCTAATCCTTCTTCTCTCAGCCTCCATCTTAATTTCCCGTTCCTGCATTGACTGCATTAGTGTGAGTAACATGTTGATCATAACATTGGGGTTTGGATTGGATTTCGCACTGAGGCAGCAGGAGAAGGAAGAGATGTTGGAATGAATGGAGAAACAGAGGTTGGAGGATGTGGAAAGAATGAAACAACAAATAGAATCCGAGAAGGTGTGGAAAGAGAGGCTGGCACTGGAAAAAGAGAAAAGAGATAAGATCAATCAGGCTCTCAAGACCTTCCCAATGATAAGCTCAGCTACTACTTTATCATCTCAGTTGGATAACTTCTCAACCCTATGAATTCCTTGGATGTTCCAGATGCCAAGAAAGCAGAGAAATTGCCAGAGGTGCTAGTGGGCCCAATGGCTGTGGCATATCAGAACCTCACCAAGGAAGGGGACATGTTATTTGCTGAGACCAAACGTAAACTGGTTGCAGTAGCAGGCCTCACTCCCACAAGTGTTGGCCGATCTCTGATTTGACAGGGGTGGAGTTAGTAACTCAGGTAAGGTCTCTAATTGAGCGAGTGCTGGGGGAGGCAACAACCCGTGAGCAAGTGGTGAGTACAATATTAGTGGCTTTTTTCAACAGTGCTGGCACACACAACCTCGTTACTGCTCTGGCTAATTGTGAGGTAGGAAAAATAGATGATGTAATACAAGCGGTATATAGGTGTTATGAGGTGTTTGGCAAAGTAATACTGGTGGATAATCATGGAAGAGGATATAAATAAAGTAACAATGGTCATTTTGGTAAAGGTAGATGGAATGAACGTGTGTTGAGGTGTGATAATTGTAGTAAGGTGGGACATAAAGCAAGTGATTGTTGGTACAAAGGGTCCCAGAAGACGAGTGTTACATGCTATACATGCCAACAACCTGGACATTATAGTTCACAATGTCCTAACAAGGGGTGTACTCAAAACAAAAATGTGAAAGTTGAAGAGGTGAGGAAGTCTGGGAAGAAGGCCAGTGTTGTGAATGAGAAGGATAATGACAACGACAATAGAAACAGCATGATTGTTGAGGTAGGTGGAAACCAAGTGAAAGTCCTGTTGGACTTTGGTGCTGATATTTCTGTAATCCCGTCCAAGTATGTTGCTGAGGCAGACTATACAGGGGAGATGGTTGAACTAACAAATTTCGAAGGTCTTGTAGATCGTAAGAGAAGAATTGCAGTTGTTAGATTGAGTGTTGGAAACAAGATATTTAAAGAAAGAGTAGCCATCAGTGATCACCTGCGCTCTAAAGGCCTATTGCAGTTTGTGGGCTTGCTCAGGCGAGTTGTCACTCTGCTTGGCTTGCTCGCACCTGACGACAGCAAAATAGTTGCTGCCACCAGAGTCAAGGTCCTCTCTAGCTACCCAAGGCGAACCACTGAACAATCCTCAGGCTAGGTCTTAAGGTAGATTAAATTACTTTAATTAGATAAAAATGCACACACAACGAATTGAATGACATGAACCAAGACTGCCACAATGACACAAAACTCAGCTTTAAATACAACACAGAAACCACACCTACAAGTCACACGAAAGGCTGCAAAGTTCCTGCTCTGCTACAGACATGCACACATGCATACAACATTCCTACATTTATTAACACAACTGACACAAATAAATTATGACCACACATGACTACACAATCAACTGCTGTTCTTATGCTACAGCATAAACAATTAATGTTCACACACACACACATGTTCCTTATTCTTCCTTCTTCATGTGGGTGTGCAGGGGCGGATCTAGAAATTTTGAAAAGGGGTTTCTTTTTTTTTGCTAGTGTATTATTGTCACCATTCTAACGGCTCTAGAAATTTTAAAAGGGGTTTTTTGTTTTTTTTTTGCTAATCAGTTAAATCATACACACTCAGAGATTTTTATGCCTAAATAAGTAATAGTAGAAAATTTTACAGTTTCTTGAAAGAATCATGAAGAAAGAACTGATGACTGTTACTATTGTTAAGTGCTTTGATTTATGCTGGTAGTGAAAAGTGATGCTATGATACATTGATGAATTAAAATATGTTTATATTATTATATTATGATATCATGATTGTTGAAGTCTATGATGTGAAATCAATTTGAAATATAAGTGAAGTTTACATTAGCTATGTATTAAAGTGATATAAGTAATGAAGTTAAATGAAGAATTGATGACTTTTAAAGTATATTTCAAGGTTATGATTTAGCTAGTTACAAAACAATTCTTCTATTACACACCAACTTAAATCTATCAACAATCACATCAAAATCGATTGGCATGTCATTATGAATACTCATCATGACCAAGGATGACAACCGCTCCTGTCCCATGGTACTCCTCAGTGCAGTTTTTATATTTGCTAATGTGCTATTAGCGCGCTCACTCTCGCAAGATGTCACAGGTAGAGTGCATGCTATTCTTAACAACACATATATGTTCGGGAAAAATTCCTTATCACACATGGCTAAGGCTAACTTTAAAGTGGATGGACGATTTTCAGAGCTTTGCTGTTCAAATTTCCTTCTCCATCGAAAAATCTCTGTACCTACAAGTGCAGGTTGAGGTAGATCACCTCTATATTTATCAACTAGTCTATCAAAATTTAATGAAGTTGCTGATTGTTCACATAATAGTGAAGGAACTAAGGTAAGAAGCTCAGATACAAATATTTGATGCTCTCCAAATCATTCCTGCATTTGTTGGATCAGATGATCTAGCAAAGGCAGTGCAGTCATTCTTCTATAATATGTTTCAGCAGAATCATACTCCACATTTTCTCGGCCTTGCTGACGACCAACAGTTCTAGGAACTTCTGGCGAAACACCAATGTCATTAGCCAAAGCTTCTGCTTGTTCATACCAGTCTTGAAGGAGCTGATCATTTGAGCGCATGGCTTTCAAGTCAGATATAACATGCTGAACTTTCATATAAGCATATGCAAGATCATTGGTTTTGTATTGAAGTTTTATACTAATTGGTTTAATTACTGACATGCAATGCATTGTAACTATGAAAGCATAAATAAAACCAAAGCTATTATAGATTTTCAGCAAACCGGTTGCAGTCACTATAGTGCTAGCATCCCAGTCCATACTACCATATGTAGTATCACGAGTGGTTATAGCTTCCATTACAGCATGAAGATATTTAAACAAGTCAAAAAAACTCTCATATGCTTCATGACGGTATATCCAGCGAGTTCTACACAAATCTTTTACTCTAACTAACTTCGTACGTTTATCAATTACACGTTCAAGAAACATTTGCCTTTTTGCACTATTTTTAAAGAAAGAAATAAGAAGATTCTGTAATAGCACCGTTCATATTTCGAATAGGTTGTAAACTACAAGCCTGTACAATGCACAAGTTCAAAACATGTGAACTACAGTGTACGTAGGTAGCTAAACTGTTTTCTGCTGATAGCAAGCCTTGCACACCACGTTGAGCTGCCATATTAGAGGCTCCATCATACCCTTGTCCTCTACAATCTTGATAATCCAAACCATACTTCAATAAAGTTTCTTTGATCTTAGCAGCCAAAGCTTCACCAGTTACTCTCTCAGTAGTTACAAAGTCTAAAAACTCTTCTCTTATGCAATCTTTACTATCTACAAATCTTAAAACGATGGAAACTTGCTCTTTATTAGATATGTCACGTACTTCATCACACAATACAGAATAAAACTTGGCTTCTTTTATTTCACTAATTATATTATCTCTAAAATAATCTCCTAATATTTCAATTAGCTGATTTTGAATAGTTTTACTGGTGTAAATGGCATTCCGTCCAGATTCTTTGAAATGCTTTTCAAGAACAGTGTCTCCTGATCGTATAGCATACTGAAGTAAGGCCAAAAAGGTGCCTTTGTTACTGCTTGGATCAGCTGTGCTATCGTCTCTATGCCCACGAAGTGCTATACTTTGTGTACCACACAAATGAATGGCATCTGCAATATGTTTAATTATAGAACGATTTTTAGTTATTTCTTTTAATCTACTATTTACAAGCAGATTATCAACAGCTAATTGTGGTCTGAACTGTGAATTTTTTAAAGCTTCTGCCTGGGTGACTGCCAGCTGGTGATAATTGGTAGAAATATGCTTGGAAAATTTATTTGTTTTTGTTGTCCAATAATTAAATTTCTTGCATACCAACTGACCTAAATTATCCTTATTGGCAAAAAGCACACAAGGTAGACAAAATATACCATCTTCTGCTTTGCTATATACAAACCAAGGATTCTTCTCTAAATATGACAATTGACAAGACCTCTGACACCCATCTAAGTATCTACTAGGAAACTTAAAATCGCTATTAGGCTTAAAGTGTTTAGTTAAGATAGAGTACTTTAATGTTGAGGAAAAACACCTTATAGAGGTTTGAGGGGTTTACTGTAGAAGCAACCCAATATCGTCACATAGTTGCTCACTCATGCTACTACATAACGAAGTACTAGAAACCGCAGGCGCTAGCGCAAGAGTACCTGGGACAGGAGCAGTTTGAGGAGAAAGAACACCACAAAAAGAGGTAGGAGAAGCAGGAGGGGGTGAAATTGGTGTATCGGCAGGGGAATGAAGACTCAAGCATGGAGAAGTAGGTGCAGAATCAGGGAGATCAATGAATTTTCCTTCTTCTATTCTAGGTCTCTTTGTAGATAAAGCATTATCAGGAGAAGAGTCTGCAGAAATTCCAGCTCCAGAACTCTTCCTAAAATTGGCATGACTACTTAATACATTGCAACGAGGCTATCTAATTTAACACTAACTTGTGAAAGAAGGAGGTCAACTTTCTCTGAGACATGGCCAACAGATACAGCCCCTGATACTTCCACTAACCAAACCACACAAACACTCTGACAACCGAAGACACTTCAATGAAGCCTTACAAACGCACAATCAGCTGGTTGTTGTGTGCGTTTATTAGAAAACACAGCTAAATACTGGGCGTGTTCAGCTATAGACTATAGACGGACCGCCCCAATTTTGGTTTAATTGATCGCGGAGAAGTCGCGATATTGTTTCTCTGTGGAGTTCCATTGTGCCAGTTTGGGAGTTCAGTAGTGGTTGTAAATTAGGTAAGTATTGAGCTGAAAAAGGGGGTTTCGTCCGAAACCTAACGATACCCCCTGGATCCGCCACTGGGTGTGCCCACATCTCCCCCTCCTCCTTCTGCTGATGGTTTCCAACAGCACCATCTTCTATCTCTCTTGTGTGACAGCGACTCAGGCAATCTGCCACACCATTCTCACAACCACTACGATACACCACCTTGAACTTGAATTCGGTTAGCTTCAACGCCCAATTATACAGACGACGGTTCAGTTGCCTAGTTGTCATCAACGTCACCAAGGAACGGTGGTCCATCACCACAGTGAACTTCTTCCCGTACAGATAGAAGGCAAAATGTCTAACAGCTTCGAATAGGGCAAGCCCCTCCAGCTCCTGAGCGCTATATCTCTGTTGGGCTCCCTTTAGTTGCTTGGAGAAGAACGCAACCGGCAGATGCTCCTCTCCCCTGACCACTGACAAAACTGCACCCACTCCAGACACACTGGCATCACATTCTAAGACAAACACATCTGACACACACGGAACAACTAAACACACACTATGACACAATGACTTACACAATCCATGAAACGCCTCCATCATCTGGCTAGACCACTCCACTGTCCCAGCCGCATTCCTTGACATAGAGGGCGTAAGAGAAGAGGACCAGCTATGGTAGTTCCTGATGAAACGACGATAGTAGCCCACCAGACCTAGGAATGCCCTCAACTGCTTCCTAGTCTTTGGAAGGGGATGCTCCCTGATAGCCCTCACCCTCGTTTCCGGCACATTGATTACTCCACCTCCGACAACATGGCCCAAAAACTCCAACCTCACCTTACCAAAACAACATTTACTTCTTTTGCATGTCAGGCCCGCCTCTTTCAGCGCCTCAAACAACCTTCCTAAATGTACCAAATGCTCACTCCAACAGCCAGACACCACCAAGGTGTCATCAATATATACTCTTGCGAAGTCTACACAATCTACCAACACCAAATCCATTAATCTTTGAAAAACCGACGGAGCATTAATCAACCCAAATGGCATTCTCCGAAACCTGAACTTCCCGAAAGGGCAAACAAAACAAGTTTTATCACGATCCTCCTCCAATACCTCCACCTGGTGAAAACCTTTCGATAAATCAACCTTGGATAACACACGACCCTTTCCTACCATCTCAACCATTTCCTCAAACCCAGGTATATAATAAGGTTCCTTCACTGAAATCTCATTCAACTTCCTATAATCAACACATAAACGAACTCCTCCCCCTTGCTTCCTGACTGGCACTAACGGCGACGCCCACTGGCTCTCACACCTCTCAATAACACCACATTTCTCCAATCCACTCAACTCATTCCTGACCTCGTCTCTGATACCTAACGGTACAGAGTAAGGAGCCTGCCTAACTGGCTGGTGATCACCTGTCTCAATGTTCATGACCACCCTCTTTGTGCTTCCCGGCAGGTCCGAAAACACACCCTCATACTCCCCCAACAGTTTGTCCAACTCCTCCTGATTATAATCCACACATACCCCACTTAGCTTATTCCTCTGCACATAATCTTCCTCCACGACCACATCCAACCTACAAACACTCTCCCTGTCACAATACTTCTTTAAACAGTTGACATGTACAACCTTGCAGTGCTTCTTGGCTCCCTCCTTATGAATCTTATAATTCACCTCACCAGTCCTTTCTAGCACAATGTACGGACCCTCCCAAGAATCTGCCAACTTGCAACTTAGACCCGGAATCCTGTACAACACCTTTGACCCTACCTCAAACTCCCTCAGCTTCGTCCCTCGATTCATCAACATCAACCTACTCTCCTTCCCCTTCATCATCTTTACTGCTGCACTATCCCTCATAAGTTCTAGTCTCTCCGCCATATTGCTAACCCACTCACACACATTTAACTTCTTGCTGTCCAACTCAAATAACCCATGGTACAGGGCATCCAATGGAGTTCTCACCCTGAACCCATACACTAAGTCAAATGGGCTAAACCCAGAATCTGAATGAGGCATCTGCCTCAAAACGAATAATACAACACTTGCCCAATATAGATTTCATCGTCCCATGCATACGCTCCACCATCCCGTTACATTCTGGGTGATATGGTGAAGTGTGCATTTGCTCAATCCCTAACAGTTTGCACACATCCCTCAATACTCCTGAACAAAACTGAGTCCCTCTATCTGACAAAATTTTCTCTGGGATGGAAGTCCTAGAGAAAATAGTCCACAGCCCGTCAGCCACAGCTCTTGCATTCACACACCTCAGTGGTACTGCCTCAGGCCACCGAGTAGACAGACACACATACGTGAGCAGATACCTATTGCCCCCTTTCCCCTTAGGCAAAGGCCCCACAATATCCACAGCCACATCTTCAAACAATTCTGTAAGAACCGGCCTCTCAACCACAGGCGCTCTCTTAGGCCTATGCTTAGACTTCAACTGACACACCTTGTAACCTCTACAATGCTCACAAATTTCTTTCTTCATTCCCGGCCAAATGAAATACCTACCCACCATCGACGAAACCTTATCAGCCCCCAAGTGTCCATTCTTCTCATGACCTAACAGCAAAACCCGTTCCCTAAACTCCTTTGGCAAAACCAGCACATCTCTAAACTCCTCCCACGTCACATATAATGACTTAACCAACGTCCCTCCTTTCCATGAAAACCCACGCTCCTTTCTATCCCCCAACTCTCTCCATTCCTTTAATGACTCATCTGTCTTCACAGCCTCCCTGAACTTCTCACCATCTGTCCCAATCTTTACCGGCCCTATGTCTCCCGCTAGCTCACACAATCGTCTTTCTTTTCCCTCTAAAGGTACTAAGTCCTCAAACGCAGTCACAACTGCCTCAGGCTCCACCTCCACAGTGTCCCCTACCACCATTTCCACTGAAGTATCCACACTCAATTCCTCACCCACAACACTATCCTCAACTGTTGAATAATCCAACTCATCACCCTTGTCCTCCGGCACCTCTTCCACCACACACCACATTGGTTCACACTCCTCACCGTCCACATTGCTCTCACCCACACTCAGTTCATACCCTCTTGACACCTCCCTAGTGTCAGACCTCTCAAGCTCGGTTTCCGCCCTCGCCTGACTCCTGGTTAACACCTTAACCTCTGCTGGCTTCATTGCCTTCATAAAAGCCAACACTTCCTCCTCCACCTTCAAGTCTAAAGGAAGAATAAAATCTGCGAAGGAGTCACCACTTTCGTCAATGACCACCTCCCTCACCAACCTCAAGCCTGCCACCTCAAAGACAGCCTTTGTACATTTGTGTAACACAGTATTCCCATGCACACTCGAGATATACGTTTCACCACAATCCTCGGTATCTTTACCAACCAAAGCCCTAGGGACCACACCTAAGTCTGCCCCTGTGTCAACTAAAATCATCTTCTCCACTCCGTTGACCCTGCCAACCACCAAATTATTCTTCTCCTTTTGCCCAACCGACGCCTTATTCACCGGAGCCATCCTCCCACTAACTGGTTCCTTCTTCACTGGACCTCCCACCTTCTTCAAAGGGCAATCAGGGCTCTTATGTCCTTCCTTGTGGCAAGTGAAGCAGGTGGGCTGCCTAATTCGACAGACAGCACCGGGTACCCTGTCCACATTGGGACTACCGGTTCTGCCAGCCTTGCAATAAACAGCCCTGTGCCCTGCTTCACCACAGTTGAAACAGTTCACAGTTAACCTGCTGCTACCACTCCCATCTCTACTTCCTATTCCGGCTCTACCTCCCTAAATTCCACTACTGCCCAAAACTTTATAAAAATTCCCACGTTGCCTCCCAGAGACCCAATCACACCAACCTTTTCTCGTAACTCCTTTATACTGTTCACCGCCTTATTCTTCAAGAACGTTCTACCCCCTACCGGAATAACCTGCCTTGTAATGGCCATAGCCAAAACAAAGACACACTCCTCCACCGACTTCGCCCCCTGAAACAAACCCTTGCACAACCTCACAATAACATCCATCACCTCATCCCCACTCTTAGCTTTCAAACTCTCTCCCGTGAGTTCAAAAATCCGGTGACCGTATGTAATGGTTGTTTCTCCAGCAGCCTTCAATAGAGCCCCCTTAACAGCATCATATCCGGCATCCTCATCTCTCAGATCACTGATCCGCACACACAATTTCTCCTGCAACCTTGCACATAACCTATCCACCCACTCTTCTTCTGCAACCTCACACTCCCTCATTGTTCTCTCAAACCTCTCCGAAAATAAACCCAAGTCCATAGATTCCTTCCACATACCCAAACCTGCCAGTTTCTCCTTATACCTCTCTCTTTTCTCTTTCTTCTTATCTTCCTCCTCCCGTTTTACTCTTTTAAATTCCTCCTCCTCACGTCTTCTATCAGCCTCTGCCTCTCTCTGCTGTTCCGCCCTGGCCTCCTCTAATTCCTTCATCTGCTTGAACATGTCACACAGCTCCACCCTTCTAGCCTCTTCACTTGCTTTCCTTAATTTCTCCTCTTCCTTCCGCCTCACTTCTGCCGTCTCAGCCATATCTCTCCTATACTGCTCATCCCGTTCACACATCATCCTTAATATTGCCCTTATATCACTCTCTTCTCCTGCCATCTCTCTTGCTTCCTCCAATTCTCCTACCTCACTACTGTTCTCTCCGATCTCACTCACAATCTCCAGTTCCTGGTCCAAATCTTCCCCTAACACTTCTTTGACTATCACCTCCTCCCCAGTTGGCTCACCGCCTGTTCCCCTGGTCTAGTAGTTAGTCTCCTAGAGGGTCTGACTGCTGCGTCTCTAGCGGCTGGTACTTCCTGCTGGCCCTCTTTCTCCCCGTTTCCTTCTGGTCTCTGGCATGGGCAGGGAATGACTTCACCGTCCGACAGAGACCTGACCAAAAAGCAATACACACAACGTCAAGGAGTTTACAAATAAATATTACACAACCACACGATGCGTCTTTACAAAAAAAAAAGATACACACAAAAAAAATTGTCCGGTGTCTCCGAAAAATAAATACACAAAAAAAATTGTCCGATGTCTCCGTGGATGTCTCCGAGTGAATGCCTTCACGATCTGGACGAGTTGGTGGTCTTGCCACTCCTGGACGAATCCGCAGAAGGGATTTCCACTTGGTAGGTGCCCGATGTCTTGGGGGACGTGTAGATTAAGGATCTTCAAGGACTGTCGTCGCTGTGAAAAATCCCACCGCTGCCACCAAATGTGGGCTTGCTCAGGCGAGTTGTCACTCTGCTTGGCTTGCTCGCACCTGACGACAGCAAAATAGTTGCTGCCACCAGAGTCAAGGTCCTCTCTAGCTACCCAAGGCGAACCACTGAACAATCCTCAGGCTAGGTCTTAAGGTAGATTAAATTACTTTAATTAGATAAAAATGCACACACAACGAATTGAATGACATGAACCAAGACTGCCACAATGACACAAAACTCAGCTTTAAATACAACACAGAAACCACACCTACAAGTCACACGAAAGGCTGCAAAGTTCCTGCTCTGCTACAGACATGCACACATGCATACAACATTCCTACATTTATTAACACAACTGACACAAATAAATTATGACCACACATGACTACAAGAAGATGAATGTATGTGAGTGGGTTGAAAGATTGTCAGAAAAATTGGAACTGATGAGGGATTGTGCGGTGGAAATACAGTAGGAGTCAAAAAAAAGTTTCAATTCCGTTCGTAGAATGGCCGTCGCACAATTAAAAAACGGGGAAAAAACGTACCCGTTTGTTGAAAAACGGCCGTTCCGTTCGACCGCGTTACCGTTTTAATCTTTCTCGTGCACAGTATGCTCAAAGAAATATAAACTAGAAAATGCTCGTGTAGCATTGGTTGGGCGAGCGAGGTTCTGGGGAAATGTTGACACTTTCAATTGCATTGGGGTCGTTTGATTTGAATTTGCATTGGTTTTCTTCCTGCAGGTTGCCAAATCTGAATTCACATCTCATTATTAGTAGTAGAATATGTAATGACATGTAAAGGGGGAAATGATGATTGGTAAAGGGTAAAGAATGGTACTCCTCATGATAAAGTAACAATTGGTAAAGGGTAAAGAATGGTACTCCTTCTGGAATGCGCGCGCGTTTAAACGACGACGGACGACGCGTTTAAAGGACGACGTATTCAGGATTTCCATAGACTACATCTTAGAGTTAGCCCTAGCCCTAGCCCTAGCCCTAGCCCCCCCCCCTTATGACGACAAAAACATTAAACCGGCGATTACGTGGTTTCATGCTACGCCTGTTGGAGTTTGATTTCAAGATAGTGTACCATCCAGGAACAGACAACCAGGATGCAGACGGACTCAGCAGACAAGCATGGAAAGAACAGGTGGTAGATGAGTAACCGGTGGATGTTCCCTGTGTTCGCCACCCGAGGTGAGACCTTAGTGGGGGGGGGGGGGGTGGATGTGGGAACACCCACTCAGCCAGATGGAGGTGAGAGGGAACAAGAGCCAGGCACGTGCCTTTGAACTAATTTGACAGTTTTGTGTGTTTGTGTGTATTAAGTGTTAATTGGTGTGTGTGTCCTTATTTGGTTTTTGTAAGTCAGTTTTGTTGGCCAATCAGATTTGAGAGTGTGGGTGAGACATAGGTTTTTATATACTGTGGCTTGTCTCACCCACCTCAGATTTTGTACAGTGAGGCTTTGAACAAAGACATTGACCAGTAGAGTCTGGTGAATCTCGGTTGGGGCTTGATTTGGGTCGCCTGCGTAACTGGGGGAATACCAGCTTGCTGTGGAACGTCCTTCAACATTCTATGCATTATCTCTGGTGGCAGCGGGGATGCTACCTGGAGCTCTGAGGACAGAGATCACGGAGCCAGAATCCCGACAACACCACAGTGTGGTTGCTAATTGCTATACTCCTGGGAAGTCATTTATTAATTCTTTTAATTGGCTTTACTGGAATTATTTACAGTAAAATTTAGACAGTACAATTCAATAATAGTAGAGCAGATTTGCACTAAATATCAGTGAAATTGTGCATTTTGTGATAAAAGCATGAAACTTGGTACATGGCTCCTAGGAACCATGAATAATAATTTAAGAAGTGGAGCCACCCCCAATTTGACCTTTGGTGACCTCTAGACGTTTTTTTAACCATATATGGAAGTTTTTATTGAAAGTATACTGAAACTTGATTATAGCTAGAGTTCATGTATATGACAGTCACCAGAACAAAAACATAGTGCAGTGCACTTGAGGGCTGCCTTGTAACACTTACACCTCCTGGCACACCCTTTTTTGCAACTGCAGTGAATAAGTTCAGAACATGAGCGTGATGCTTCTGAGAGGGTTGTCCATACCGGTTCCCATCCAGTTTGCTCTTTCTTCCTGACAGAGATGTTGTGTCTCTCTGGGAGTAGTGTGTACGCGTGTGCCTGCCGAGTCAGAGTGACTGGAGTAATGGCGCTGCGCTCTGTGGTCAAAAGGTGAAGCGGAGAAATCATGCAGGTCACAGAGCGAGTATAGTGTAGAGTTAGTATAATTGAAAAAGGCTCGGTTTATATGGGAAAGTAATTTGAATGAGTATGATGGTTTGGAATGAATATCATTAAGAGAGACAAAAAAAAGGGGGAGGGGGCGGTAAGTGTTGAAGAGAGCAAGTCCTTATATGGATATGCAAGTTCAAATGTTCTTGTTGTCCAGGTAGTCCTGGACAGACTCCCGGGCTCCTGAGAAAGAAGTAAGGGTTGATAGCAGGTGAGTGAGTTGACTGTATGTTCATTGTTGTGACGTGTAGGTTCTCGTAAACGAGGAAGGCGTGAAGTGTTAAATGGTTTGATGATCAACATCTCGGTGAGTGAGAGAATAGCAGTAAACATAGAGTTGAGTAATCTTAATCTTTCTTTTCAGATAGAGGATGTTCTTCGGGCAGACACGGAATCAGCATGGTGGTAGATCTGACATAGTTCTTGCCGTGACAGAGTACTTTTGCGGCTCTCACTTGGCCGTCATCACCGGCGAAGATTTCCTGAACTTTGGCCAGTGGCCATTGCCTGTGGCTGAGTGTCTCGTCCTTGAGATAAACTAACTGGTTGACCTGTAGTGGTGTTTGTGATTTGTTCCATTTACATCTTTCATGAAGTGTATTGAGATACTTAGCGAGCCATTGTTGCCAGATATCCTCCTGAATTTTGGCAACCAGCCTCCATCTTCGTAGGGAGGGCGTGAACTTTTCTGGTGTTTCTAGCATGGGAGTAGCTAGCAGAGGTCTGCCGATTAAGAAATGTCCGGCGGTCAGTATGTTTCCCGTATGCTCATCTTCCTGGGTCATTGGTGTGATGGGTCTTGAGTTTAGAATTGCTTCCGCTTCGATCAAGAGTGTTTCCAGCTCGTCATACCTGAGCAGATGGGGAGTGAGGTTTTTCTTGAGAATCAGCTTCATTTGCCTAACAGTGGCCTCCCAGAGCCCACCAAAGTGTGGAGCCCTGGGTGGCGAATGATGCCAAACTATGTTGTTGGTCTGGCAAAATGTGATTGTGGTCTTCCTTGACTCGAGTCTGTCCCTCAGATCTCGAGTCTCCTCCCGGGCGCCCAAGAAGTTCGAACCATTGTCACAATAGATGTGACCTGGTGTGCCTCGTCTTGCTATAAATCTTTGGAGGGCCGCCCGGAAGTCGACCGAGCTGAGGGATGCACATAACTCTAAGTGCACTGCCTTAGATGCCATACAGATGAAGACGGCTGTGTATGTCTTCACTGGCACCGGTTTGCGAACGTGACCTTGTCTCACAAACATAGGCCCCGCAAAGTCAACACCTGTAACGTAGAAGGTAGGAGTGGGAGTGGACCTCACGGCTGGAAGTATGCCCATAAGGTGTGACACTGGGCGAGCATATGCTCGTTGACAAAGAGCACACGCCCTGCTGATCTTCTTCAGCAGGTTTCGTAATCCTGGTATGATGTATGTCGACGCAATTGTGGCCTGAAGTGCTGAGACTCCAGGGTGACGTTTAGATACATGTTGGGTGGTACACAGTAGAATGGTGAACTTCGATTTTACGTCAAGTGGGAGTAGTCTAAGGGGTTGAGTTCTGTTTTCTGGATCTCGAATGCGGCTGTGGCACATGAGACGTCCAACCTCGATGGTCGTGGTGAATTTGTACAAGTGGTGACCTTTACTGACTGACTTTCCTTCACTGAGTGCCGCATAGACTTGAGGATATGATTGTTGTTGCGCGAGGGCAATCAACGTCTGATGAGTTGTTAACAGTTCGGCCGAGGACAGTTGAGGTTGTAAATTTCTGTTTTGTTTGTTCCTCGCATTGGTCACGAAACGATAGAGCCATGACACGACTCTTGTGAGCTTGTGTAACGATGAGTACTTGGACCATAGTATGTCTAGGAACTGAGATTGAGTTGAGGACTCCGACATGTCTGGAGTAATGGCGAGAACATTGATATCTTCCTGTGGCCGTGCTATGTGGGTCTCTGGCCAGCAGGTCGGCGGTTGGGAGAGCCAAGGCGGGCCATTCCACCATAGCTCCGAATTGGTGAGTTCCACAGCAGTCATGCCCCTGCTGGCAATGTCCGCTGGGTTCTTGTCTGTGGAGACGTGTCTCCAAGTTGTGGCCGGTAACTCGTCTTGGATAATCTGAACCCTATTGGCCACAAACTTGTCCTTCAGTTGAGCAGGAGATTTGGAGATCCAAAAGAGTGTGATTGTGCTGTCTGACCATGCGTGAGTATTGGCATGGTCCACGCCCAGTGTCTTGGCAGTGGATGAGAGCAGTCTTGCCAACAGCACAGCTCCAAGTAACTCCGCTCGAGGCACGGTAACGTGTTTCACTGGCAACACTCTGGCCTTGGATGTAACCAGAGAGGTGTGGATGTTGCCGTCTGCCTGCACCGCTCGCAGGTAAAGTACAGCTCCGTAGGCTCTGTCAGAGGCGTCCGCAAATCCATGTAGTGAAAGGAAAACTGAAGGACACTCGAAGTATGGCCTAGCAATGGCGTGATCTCTGACAGTAGCCAGCCCTTCAACCCACGACGACCAGGTTGACATTAGGTCGTCAGGGAGTGAGACGTCCCAAGGCAGCCTTCTCTTCCAGGCTTCCTGTAGAATCAACTTGGCTTGGATCGTGAAAGGAGAAAATATACCCAAGATATCATAGACTCCCGCAGATATGGCAGCCACGAATCTCTTGGTCACTGTGGTGGATGAGTTAACATCTGGGATAGCAACCAACAGCTGATCAGTCGTCGTGTCCCAGTGCATGCCAAGTGCTTTTGGGGACTGAGATAGATGTAAGCGTTCATTGACATCTTCTTCACGTAGATCAGATGGAGTGTCATGTAAGAAGTTGATGGAATTGGACCTCCATTTTCGAAGGTTCATGCCCGCTTTGCTCAGCAGGTCACATAGTTCGTTGCGCAGACTGATAGCTTCTTGAGCTGAGTGCGCACCGGCAACAAAGTCATCCACATAGAATTGATTTAGAACAGCGTTGGCAGCGTTGGGATGTGTGGACTTGTACTTCTCTGCCAAGTAACGGATTGACTGAGTTGCGAGAAAGGGACTGGACGCCACGCCGAATGTCACTCGAGACATACGGCAGTCACTAATGATTCCTGAAGGTAGGCGAACCAGAAACCTATGGTAATCTTGATGGTCGGGATGTAAGAGAATTTCTCGAAACATTTTGCCTATATCAGCTGATAGGCCAACCGAATAGGTACGAAACTTGATGATGACGTCTGATAGATGTGGGTAAAGGTTGGGCCCAATGTGCAGTTGATCATTCAGAGATATGCCTGTCGAACTCTTAGCCGAGGCATCGAAAACTGGCCGCACCTTAGTGGTGGACGACGTAGCTTTGAATATGCCGTGAACTGGTAGATAAAACACATGATCAGATTTGTTTACTTCTTCTTCCGGTATAATGTGGGCGTGACCCAAATGAATGTATTCTCTGAGGGCTTCGTTGAAGATTTCCAGCTTCTGCTTAGCCTTGAGTGACTTCTCAATCGAGAATAACCTGGAGAGAGCTTGCTTACGGCTGTCACCCAGAGCTGGAGGAGAGTCTTTGAAAGGTAACTTGACCTGAATTCGTTGCTCAGAGTGAGTCACGTTGTCATGAAAGTGTTGTAGTGTTTTCTGCTCATCCTTTGTCAAAGGAGAGCTCTCTGGTACCTTCTCCAGAGACCAGAGCTTGGCGAGGTCCTTGTGTAAGTCAGTGTCTTGAGGCAAAATAGTGTACACGTGAGGACGAGTGGCTAATGGTCCGATGACTCCATAACCAAACTTGGTGCTGATAAACCTGTGTCGGTCTATGGCAGTGACTCCCCCGCAGAGATCCCAGGGATGTTCTTCCCCGAGAAGAATATCAACCACACCGCCCATAGGTGGGTCGCTGAGCACCAGGCCATGCTGTGTGGCCAGGCGGGTTACACTTTCCCTATCTTGGGGAGGGGAGGAGCTCATTCTCTTTGGAAATATCAGGAATTCCAGAGGAGCAGTCTCGAAGTCTGAGATCGTAGAGCGTAGTGATGCTCTGACTTTGAACTTCGTGGTGATTGTTCCTAAGCCCGCCCCAGTGCAGGTACGGTCATAGGGTATCCTCTTTAGCTTGAGAGTGTCAGCGAGTTCCGTGCTCATGAAGCTGGCTCCGCTGCCGTGGTCGATCAGTACACGGGCTTTTGTTGATTTGTCACCAGACGTTACCATGGCAGTCACGGAACATATGAAGTTGCCGACTGACCTTCCTTCTGTTGAGGAAGGAGATAGCGCAACCATATCCACCGACAGAGGCGTGGTTGCTGGAGGTGTGGAGGAGGGCGTGGCTGGTCCTTTATCTATGTGCAAGAGAGAATGGTGCCTTTGATGGCAGTGCCGGCAAGAATGCTTGTTTGAGCAATTACGAACTGCGTGTGAAGCCGAGAAGCAGTTGAGGCAGAGCCTCTTCTCCCTGACCAGTTTGTTGCGCTCATCCACTGGGAGAGCAGCAAATGTGGCGCACCTCCCCAGCCAGTGTCCTTCACCACATGAAGGGCACTTGGCTGGTTGGAAATTCTTCTTAGCAGGTGGTGGGTTGTTGGTAGGTGGACGTGATGAGGTCGGTTTCGACATTGGCGTAGGAGCAGTTTGTGTCGGTTCAAATGCCGAGGGCGTGCCCGAAGCAGCAGAATTGTCAGCCCACAACAGCCGTTTTTCAAGGAATTTGGTGAAATCTTCCATTGACAGCTTGGTGAGGGATTCCATGAGAAGCTTGTCCCAATCCTCCTTCATTTTTCCGGTGAGGAAGGGTCTGAAGTAGTGTGGAAAGAACAGAGACATCTTGTCATCGAGCTGTGTTTGCAGGGCTTTGTATGGCCCCATTACAGCTTCCTTAAACTTCCTGATGGAAGCTGTTGTCCTGTCAACGTAAGGAACGTTGGTGACTTTATTGACTAGCAGAGGTACTACTAACTGAAGTCGACCAAAGAGCTGACGAAGACCTTTTAGTAAGTCATCGACAGTGGATCCAGACTGATGCATTTCGGCTATGAGTGTTTTGCCGGAAAGCGGAGTGATTGCCTGCCTCACAATGGCAAACTTATCCTCCCGAGTGAAACCTTCTGCCCTGTGTCTGAGCAGAGAGACCAGTGAGACTTCGAATGCTTGCCACTGAAGTGGGTCCCCGTTGAATTTGGGAATGTCCAAATTCAGTGGTGCCATTTTTGGTCTCGGAGTGGAATCTGTGGAACATGGAGTAGGAGGGGTAGTCGCAGTGGATGAAGTGACTGTGGCAAATAATCTGGTGAGGTCTGAGAACAGAGTGTCGAGCTCTGTTGCCGCATTCTGCAGCTCAGCGTCCTCTGGCAGTGTCAGGCAAGCAGTGGTGAAGCTCGCACGAGACTTGGATACAGCTGCGTACTCCTCTTTTTGAGAGGAGATCGCCGTGTCCAGAGCCAGAAGTCGTCTAAGCTCCAAGTCGAGCAGTTTGGCATCCCTGTGGGCCTTGGATTGGATAGCTAGGTTATCTAGGTCTGCCAGGAGTTCATCATGGATAGTGTCATGTTTCTCCCTCTCTGCCGCTGGTGTATAGGCTTCTGGATCAGCTGCACATTCGTCGATGGATTGTTGTAGCAGGTCGTGCTTGCTGACACAGTCTTTGAGTTCAGCAGACAGAGAGGAGATGGTAGCTTCGGATACAGCAGAAGGATGCTTCAGCTGTAGGGTGTGAAGCTTCTTGCCTAGGCGAGTGGCGTACCCTCGCTTTTGGCCATGCTGAGCCTTAAGTCTCTTGAGCTCTGGCGCTGCATCATCCTCGTGAAGAGCACGCGTTGTGTAAGTCGGGTCCGTGGACAGGACTGATAGAGAGTCTTCGGTCATCGTAGTGTATTCCCAACAAATGCACTTATGCACGTAGGATAAATCCCAAAGTAGAGTACGTAGTATTCCCAACTTAGGAAACGAATCAAACAAAGTTAGAAATAGACTAGGCTACACGACTAGGACTTGTATTGAACTTCTTCAAACTTCGCAGAGCGTCTGGGAGGCTCGAAGGACCATGACAGAGATGTGTATGTCTCTCTGGGAGTAGTGTGTACGCGTGTGCCTGCCGAGTCAGAGTGACTGGAGTAATGGCGCTGCGCTCTGCTCTCAAAAAGGTGAAGCGGAGAAATCATGCAGGTCACAGAGCGAGTATAGTGTAGAGTTAGTATAATTGAAAAAGGCTCGGTTTATATGGGAAAGTAATTTGAATGAGTATGATGGTTTGGAATGAATATCATTAAGAGAGACAAAAAAAGGGGGAGGGGGCGGTAAGTGTTGAAGAGAGCAAGTCCTTATATGGATATGCAAGTTCAAATGTTCTTGTTGTCCAGGTAGTCCTGGACATACACTATGAATATTTTGAACAAAATAGGCTGTGAATTCAGTTGAAATACCTGCTGATGTAAATGTGAGGCTAGTTAAAAATATCGGTGTGAGCAAGGACGTAGACTCTAGCCACAACACATCAGTCAATAGTAGGAATTTTACTCATTGAGCTATGGTTACGTAACCTGATATTTCCCATGCAGTGGGAGTCATTTCAAAGTTTAACTCTAATTTTTGAAGGGATCTGCAGTCAACCTTGGATTTAGATATCAGAAAGGATCTGGTCCACCGATTGCCTACTCCGATGTTGTTTCTGGAGCAACAAGCTGGGCATCTAACAAGCGAGCCGTTATTGTCCTATCAATTTCAGAGGCTGAGTAGTATTGCACTTTGTCTAGTAGCACAAGGAGCAACTTGGCTGATAAAGGATTATTTCTGAACTTGGTAGTTCAACTTCTACAGGTTGTATTTCATTGATACAAGGCGGTGTGATTACTTAGCCAAGAAAGTTATCGATATCTGACATCATTATGTTCGTAAAACTCTCCAGTGTGTAGTCATTGATCTTCAGTATTGCACAACTCAAGACATGTGTGCGGATATGCTAACCAAGCCTCTTCCTGGGTGCTTGGTTCAATCTATCAATTGAGTGGGAGTGTTGAAAAGTGTGTACTTAAAAGATTGACTTTCTGTATCAAACTCCACCCTCTTTAGTCCTTTTTATGTATCATTCACATGCTCATTTTGTTTCTAATAAAGAACTCGTTTTTTTCTTTGTTGTGGTTGTCGTTGATTATAGTTTTACTGTCTAGTTATCACACACATCTCCAATTCGAACCATAATTCCAGCTAGTGGTGAGTGAATTGACACAATCACCAATCTTTCCTTATGTGATACAATTGTAGAGAAGTTTGCATAGGTTTGGACTATTTTTACATGTTGTATTCAAGTTATAGTCCTGCCATAGTGTCTTTATCTGCATGACATCCAAGATACAAAATCTGCTATTCCTAATTGGTCCAGCCGCAGTCTCAAATAATTAGTTTTTAGTGCCAGCAATCTGGACGTGGACATTGTTATTTGTTTGAAACATTATGTTCATCTTTAGGCCACTCAACTGAATTGTGTCATTTTGTCATGTTCATTCTTAAGCCACTCAAGTCGTTGTCATGATGCCATGCTATTACTCCCCTACTAATTTTAACCATTCACTTTTCTCATTTTATTCAGTGTTCTGTATTAGTCAAGTTTTGAAAAGACTATTTTTTCTCTGAGTTGATGGTGACTACCTTGGGAGGGTTTTTGCTGCAGTTACTCAGGTGCACACTCGGTACAGGCATTACGGGATAAGTGAGGATAAGTCTGACTGATTGGTAGAGTCGGAGCATCGCTCACATTAACCAGCCTGATTATTGGTCCTTCGAGCTTGATATCCCTCCGGACAGTGTAACTATGTAAATTTCAAGAACTGTATTTTGAATTGGGGACTTAGAGACTATGGCTACAACAGTTACTGATGTCAGAAGGACACGAGGCCATGCTAAAGGAGCGCTTACTCGAACTACACCCATAGTAGAAGGATGGATGAAGGCCACACCACAGACACTTGTTGTTCGTCAATTACAAGTGAAGATAGATGACTTGCTCCGAGCAGAAGAAGCTTACAAACAGCAAACTGAGATTCTCTTGGGAATAATACCTGAGGAGCAAGAAGATGTTCGTGCTACTGAACTCGAAGGAGAAGCAGAATTTCAAGCCAATCTTCAAGAGCAGTTGGACAACCTTACCTTCTTGAAGGAACAGTGTACTGCCTACCATAGTTTAGATGACTTTATAGAAGAATTAGAAGATGCTGAGAGGGAACTTCCTGATAATGTGGAACAGCTAAGAAGACGGTTACCTTCCTTGCATAAAGGTTTGGAAGAAATCTTGGAGGTACTTTCAACACCTGGAGCTAAGAAGCTGCCTGAGCTAAAAAATAAGAGGTCTATTTTGAGAGCAAGAATACTAGCACTAGAAGGTGCAGTTGATCTAGTGTCTTCCAAGGGTCCAGAGAAAATAAGTGAAGGAAGTTCAAGTGTTTGCTCAGCCTCACATGATAGATCATCTCGACTCAAGATGCCAAGCATAGAGATGCCTCAGTTCAGTGGAGAAATGCTGGATTGGGAACGTTTCTGGCAAGATTTCTCAGCAGCACTCAGTCATGACACTAAGCTTATAGACTCAGAGAAGGCTATTTACTTGTCATCAGCTTTCAAGTCAAAAGAGGCTAAGGCCATCATAGCCACACCCTTTGAGCGAAGAGATTACAAAGATACGGTTAAAGCTCTCAAGGATGAATATGATCAACCTAGAGAAATATATTGTACCAGAGTCAAGAAGTATTTCAATCGTACCTCAATTATAAGAACCCAGAAGTCCCTCAAGGAGGCCAGAACTGACATTATGTCTAATATAAAGTCACTCCAAAAGTATGAGCATTCATCTCTTGACGCATTTCTTATTGCGGGATTGGAACTGAGCTTTAGTGATGAATTGTTCAAGGAATGGAAAACTGAACTGCATCATCTCAAGTCTAAAACACCAACCTTACAAGATGTGGAAAGATTTTTTAAGGATCAACTGCAACTCATTGATAGTGCCACACCCACCAAGAGTATGAATAAAACATCTGGAGGTACTCAGCCCTCTACTTCCATCCTGTCGTCAAAGAAGGCCAAACCAATCTTGCTCAGTCATACACGCAGGTCATGTGTGCACTGCCAGCAAGATCATTCTTTGCATCAGTGTGATTCTTTCAATAAACTGTCAGTAGAAGACCGAGATAAACTCGCCAGGAATCATCAGTTGTGTCTTAACTGCCTTACAGTCGGGCATAGAGGCTTTGAATGCTCCTCAAAGTACTCTTGTAGACAGTGTGGAGCACGGCATTACACGCTGCTCCACAGGAACAAACGGCCAATGGTCAATACTACAACATCAATGAAGGAAACTCCAGAAGTTGTGCCAGCTCAAGTCAGTATTAGTCGTACGTTGAAGACAGAAGATATTGCTATATCACCCACCTGTCAGGTGCTAGTGGAAGGACCTCACGGCACTGTGAAAGCCCGAGCCTTTATAGTAATCAGTTGAAGCTCACAAAAGCCAGGCAATTTGCGGTTTGACAGAAGCTGTTCTTGCAAACAGTACACATACTGCCACATTGCGTCTGATATCTCCAGATGATCCTGACAAAGTTCTTCCTCTAACAATATCATTGCTTGATTCCATTATTCCCGAGACACCACCCATTGATGCTAGTGCTGTCAGAAATAACCCAGCATTTAACAAGTTGCCACTTTCTGATCCTAATTTTGACAAGGGTGGCCATGTAGACATGCTACTGGGAATTGGAGTACGACCCAGTATCTACCTCAATGGGAGAGTGACTACAAATGATGACACTTTGGCTGCGTATCAGACTGTGTATGGCTGGACAGTGGAAGGCTCTCTCCCATCCAAAAGTAAGACTCAAACTATACCATCTTTACACATTGCCTCTGTTAATGTAGAACATGACATCAGCCGATTCTGGGATATGGAAGAGCTGCCTTCAGTTTCCGAGCTCTCACCTGAGGAGGAGAGAGCTGTTACCCACTTTGTTCAAACTCACACAAGACTCCCTAATGGTTGCTACCAAGTCAGTCTGCCAAAGATCGATGGGGACACTTCTCTTGGCTGCTCACGAGAATTGGCTGTCAAACGCTACCTCAGCAATGAAAGTCTCTGCAGCGCAAAGGCATCTGGGATGCTTATCAGCAAGGAATTCTGGAATACTTCAGCCTGGAACATGCAGAGCCAGTCCCAAGGCAGGACTTGTGTAAGCCAGAAAACATTTGTTTTTATATGCCTATGCATGGTGTTCATAAGACCAGCTCTACAACCACCAAGCTACGGGTGGTATGTGATGCCTCAGCATCTACAAGCAATGGAAGATTCCTGAATGATGTTTTGCTGCAAGGACCATGCTACTACCCACTCATCACTGATGTCCTTCTACGATTCCGAAGACACAGAGTGGCGCTCTCCGGAGACATTTCAAAAATGTTCCGGGAGGTGAGTATTGCTGAGGACGATCGAGATCTACATCGATTTGTGTGGCGTCCAGTACCTGGAGGAGAACTACAGGAAGCACGAATTTGTCGAGTGACATTTGGAGTGAACTGTTCCCCATTTTTGGCCACTCAGGTCCTGCGTCAGGTGGCCCAGGATTATCAACAAGAGTATCCTCGAGCAGCTCGTATATTCGTGCAAGATTTCTATGTTGATGATTGTCTTTCAGGAGCAGATACTGAGGATGAGGCAATCACTCTAAGGGAGGAGCTCAATATGCTGCTTAGTCAAGCTCATTTCACTCTTAGAAAATGGCGCAGTAACTCATCCAATGTGCTGGCGTCAGTTCCGGTGGACCTCAGAGAACAAGAAACAGTGCAAGTACTACCAAACAACAACCATATAAAGTCTTGGAATACACTGGGATACTTCCCAGGACACCTTCTATGTTGCAATACCAATTACATCTTCAGCTACTGGTGACATTACTTAACGAGTGGTCTCTTCAGAGTTAGGACAACTCTGTGATCTAATGGGGTTCTACACACCTACCATTGTGCTCGCTAAGCTATTTTTACAGAAGCTTTGGCAGTGTCAACTAGGATGGGATGATCCTCTACCAGAAGATCTTTCTCAGGAATGGCAGGAGTAGCGTGATGATCTGCCCAGTTTGAATCAACATCCTATAAGTCGTTGTATGTATAGTCATGGTAGAGAAATCAAGCATGTGGAAGTACATGGCTTCTCAGATGCATCTGAAACTGCTTATGCATGTTGTATTTACCTTCGAGTTTTATATGCTGATGCGACCACTTCTTCAACACTCATCTTTGCCAAGTCAAAGGTGGCACCATTGAAACCAGTGACAATTCCCAAGTTAGAGCTCTGCGGAGTTCATCTCCTGTCGAAGACACTCTTGTATGTCTGCTCAACTCTTCATTTAGATCTCAACCAAGCATTTGCATGGACAGATTCAACCATAGTTCTAAGATGGTTGCAGGTACCTCCACACAAGTTGCAGACATTTGTGGCTAATCGGGTAGCACAAACTGTTGAGATACTTCCCCCCTGCCGCTGGAGACATGTGAGGTTCAAAGACAACCCTGCAGATTTGGCATCTCGAGGTGTTCTTCCCTCTCGTCTTCTTGATTCCAGTCTCTGGTGGTCAGGACCTCCATGGCTGTTACTCCCTCCTCATCTGTGGCCAGAAGAGAAGGTGACGGTACCTCCAGCAGACTTGCCAGGATTAAGGAAGCATATAGTGTTGATCAACTTACCTAAGTTCGACTTGGACCTGAGGTACAACTCATTTTGCCGACTACTTCGTGTCACTGCCTGGATACTTCGTTTCTTTTACAAGATAAGTAAGAAAATAATGAAAGTTTTGACTCCGTCTTATCTTACTGTAGATGAAATAGTGGAAGCTGAGTTAAGAATTCTGAGCCTACACCAGCAGAGACACTCCAGCAAAGAGATGGACCTGCTCAAGAAGGGTTGTCAAATTCATAACCATAGCTCTCTTCGGTACCTCAATCCAGTGCTGGACAAGTTGGGAATCCTCAAGGTTGGAGGACGCCTCAGCAACTCTAAATGGGCAGAAAGTATCAAGCATCCTCCCATTGTTTATGGGCCATAACACTTTGGTCGATTGATTGTTGACTATCTTCACCAACGGCATCAGCATGCAGGCCCCACCCTCCTGATTGCAATGGTTGCTGCTGAGTATCATATCACAAGTGTAAGACGTGTTGTTCGGAATGTGACTCGAGCCTGCATTACCTGCAAAAAGGTGGAGGCCCAGGCAGCCAAGCAGATGATGGGGCAATTACCTTCCTCGAGAGTAACTCCATCTCCTCCATTCAGCAATGTTGGGATCGATTTTGCAGAACCTGTGCAAGTCAAGCTCGGTCGGATTCGTAAGCCAGTATAAGTTAAAGCATTTGTCGCTGTTTTTGTTTGTATGTCCACACGTGCCATACACTTAGAAGCTGTGAGTGACCTGAGCACAGAGGCTTTCCTGGCTGCCTTCAAGAGATTCATTGCTCGTCGTGGCCTACCACATCAGGTGTTTTCTGACAATGGCACAAACTTTGTTGGGGCTGAGAAAGAAATTCAAGTGGCTTACAAACTACTTCAGGATAACCAGTCAGAGATTGCAGATGCTCTGGCCGCCCAGAAGATAAGATGGTCCAGGATCCCACTTTGGTGGTATATGGGAAACTGGAGTTAAATCCATGAAGAATCTGTTGAAGAAAACCTTAGGAACTATTGCATTCACCTTTGAGGAACTTGCAACTGTGCTGGCACAGACAGAGGCAATATTAAACAGTAGACCACTTTTGCCTATTGAAACGCTTCCAGATGATGGCATGGAGATTCTTACACCAGGGCACTTTCTAGTAGGAAGACCACTGACCTGTCTTCCTCCAATGAACATCAGCACTTCATCTATTCGTCGCTGGAATTTGATGCAGCATTATGTCGATGAGCTATGGGAAAGATGGTCTGGGGAATATCTACAAAGCCTCAACAGATACAATAAGTGGCTGCAACCACAGAAGAATCTGCAAATTGGTGACATAGTGTTATGTAAAGACTTACCTGAAGCTCATCCGAGAGCCTGGCCACTGGCAAGCGTGGAAATGATGGAGTTGTGAGAGTTGTTGAGTTATCAACTGGGAAGAATACCTATGTGCGAACTGCAAGGAAAGTGATACCACTTCTCTGCTCCCTGCCCCCCCAGGATGGTCAAGCCGCAGTCTCAAATAATTAGTTTTTAGTGCCAGCAATCTGGACGTGGACATTGTTATTTGTTTGAGACATTATGTTCATCTTTAGGCCACTCAACTGAATTGTGTCATTTTGTCATGTTCATTCTTAAGCCACTCAAGTCGTTGTCATGATGCCATGCTATTACTCCCCTACTAGTTTTAACCATTCACTTTTCTCATTTATTCAGTGTTCTGTATAAGTCAAGTTTTGAAAAGACTATTTTTTCTCTGAGTTGGTGGTGACTACCTTGGGAGGGTTTTTGCTGCAGTTACTCAGGTGCACACTCGGTACAGGCATTACGGGATAAGTGAGGATAAGTCTGACTGATTGGTAGAGTCGGAGCATCGCTCACATTAACCAGCCTGATTACTAATAATATTTCATTTATTATACACTACATGAACTATTGTGAGTGCTTAAACTACAAAAATGTAAATTAATCTCAAAATGTGAATGCACAGACTAAGTGAAAATGAAAAGTATTATGTGAATTGCAATGTCAATAAAAAAAAGGAAATATTTATTGATAACTTTGTTTTAATAGTAGAAGTCAACTCATCTGTGATGTGTAATGGAAACTACATCAAGTATAATAGTAGTCAGCTGCTTCTGATGGTAAGTTTAAACCATCATCAATGTTTTCTTTAGCTTTGATACAAACATCACTTTCCTCATACGTGTTCTCTGTCACTGGTGCATATGCTGCATTAGTTTCAGTAAAAATAGAATCGTGACAAGTGTAAGCGGCAGGTATTTCTCCACTCTTTCCTTGTGAAGTTGAACATGCTTCATTGTCAGTTGTCAATATAGCAAGAGAGTTTGGATCTGGAATATAATATCATGTTAATCTTACATCTGTCATAAACAGCATTCATAATGTTCAGGACTGAATGGTCATCGAAGGGATACAGAAATATTTCTATTTAGGAACATACTTATCACAACTAGCTTGTTATTTATACACACACCCTAACCAATTTTACTCATTGACTGTAAAGCACTCATCATACTTTAATTCCTGTATCATTTCATAGGAATCCCTCCTAACTCTGCCTTTTGATTTTAACTGTTGTTTGTGCAATCATTTCCATAAAAATAAATTTTAATACACTAATTAAAACCCTTACTTAGTTTACTGAAGGAATTTGACTCTCCCCCATAAGTTGCCGGGCTGTCAACTTTATGAGTGGGCCAATGCATTACCCTAAATCAGTGCAAGGAACTATTGATACCAAATCCTCCATCTCTAAGTGGGGCTACAACCCCATGTGAGTTCCATTGGTAGGTCAGCCTAACACACCTGTTCAGTAGCATCGTATAACTGAATGATTGGTTACATAATGGGTATTCAGAAACAACTGGACAAATTGGGTACTGATATTTAACACCAGATTACCAGCACAAGACACCCAATGCCAATGGCAAACTAGCTTTTGGTTTCATTCAACTATAGAATCAAAAATATTTCACTTCAACTTTGCTCAATCACCCATGACATTCTCTTTAATTTCTAATGCTCACTCCTTAAAATTACTGTTTTGATTAAAAGAATAATAAAAGAAAGTATTGACCATTGTTCTTGATAAAAGTGCTCTACCAAAGCATTATATAGTTTACTTCTGTCATAGTAATCTACTATTTATTCAAGTATAATTTCATATGTACCTTTTACTAGAGTTGATGTCTCTAATTGATGAACACTAACCTTGGCCAGTAATAGTAGGTTCTTTCTGTTTTCTCTTCATGTAAACTATTGCAATTATCACAATAATCATACTTAATAGAATTACTATAGACAAAAGTACTCCTATAACAATGTACAAGTGTCTTTATGCAGATGTTGTAGGTAAAGTTGTATTATTGTAGATAAATGAAGCTGTAGCATCTGATGTGGTCCCATCATAAACTGTGGCATTATATACGGCACTTGATGTACTGGTACAATCATAGATAGAATTAGATGTTGTAATGTCATAAATAACAGGTGAGGCATCTGATTTTGTATGAGTTGAAGTGTCTTGGATTGTGGTAAGCGGTAAAGTTACTGGATCTGTACGGTGAGTGCTGGAATTAGAAAATGGAGCTACAAAACCACGTCAGATATATTGCCATATAAAAAAATATGTAATAATTACTATGCACTCTACAATTTTTCTAGCAGTACACATGATCAGCAATGCAAATCAAGAACTACTACATACATCTCTATACGCAATGATTGTGTTAAGCAATTAGTCAGCCACACATTACAAAGCTTCAAGAACATCTTCTAAGTCAAACACTTATATCAGACATCAGTTTAATAAGTATTCCAGCATATTTTTAGTAGGCATATTATATGATAGTAATAAGACTGATATAATAATATATTATATATTATGTTACTCTTGATTATTTAAAATTATTTTCAATTACTTACTTATATGAAACCACATGAGGCGCAAGGGTCGAGTTGTTGCGATACTAAGAGTCAACACACTATTGGCTGTTGGTCGCCCAACTGAAAGTTGATATGATGTTGTTTCAAATCTTGGGTATACATTATGAAATGGTGCAACTAAACTAGATATGATTACCATTCCAATGAGAAAGTTTGATGTAGGAAGATTAAACTGATCTTGTTCAGTTAAAGTCATTACGTCACAACATTTTGATGAGTCACATTGAACTGAAGGAGGGTGAAAACTAATTGGAATAGACTTAGTTACTTGAATACTGTTGCTGTCTAGTCGTATTAATAGTAGCAAATCAAATAAATTCCTGTCATCTGCAGAAGAATTTACAAAGCAGAACTCTACGGCAGTCACAGTCCCACTACAATTCAATATACTTTCATCTGCCTCATAAACATAGGTAACACCTGGAGCAGTTTGTTCCCATGTATATCCCATTACTGTTGCTGCCCCTCCTAAGTCTGGAAAATAGTATTTGTTGTTGACTGTATCCAAGGGAGAGCATCTCCATTCATAAGATGATGACACTGTATAAAATATTCGTGTAAAACCAAATTTTGTTACTTGTATGATTCTTTATGCAATGTTATTTAATTAGATGGTTTGAATGTGTTCTTAGAGAATTATTATGTAGTCAAACATAATGAATGTGCATTAATCTAACCTATACACCTCTTTTCCATATAATTATCAAGAATTGTAACTAATGCAAAAATTATTAGATATGAGGTTCAATGAATATTATTGTCGAATATTTGATGGTTGCCATAACAATTATTGTTGAATATTTGAATGGTTGCCAAACACTGAGACCATTACTGCAAAAATGAAGCATCAAAGGTGCGAACCCTAAGCGCTACTAAACACTACCCAGCTATTACAATATAATCTCAGATTGAAAGAACAAACAACCTATTAGCTATTTTAATCAGGCATCAATATAGCTCGAGCAATGAAAATGGTACATGGAAACGTTGCCTACATAAGAGAAGGAGCTAAACAGGCCAGAAACACACTCACCGGTATACATTTTCAACGCGAGACTTCACTTCATTCAAAGCAACCTTCACCAGGGGCTGCAAGAATTTATTTGCTCACGTAATTATGATGTGACATTATGGGTCGTTACGCACAAAAACTGGTACCTATGCGGAGAAGTCCTTCGGAGAGAGTTAAGGATAATATAATGTAGTGTTTCTTCGATTGTGTAGATATAAATGATAGCTATGTTTTCTATGTTAAATAATAAGTTATGTAATGAGTTTTACTTACCTTATTAGGAACAATCGCAACATTATCTAAATTAGTTAGATGTGTTTCGCCATCATGAACTGTAGTGTCTAGGGTCTCTTGGGGCCTCGTGTAAATGATACCATTATTGTACTTAGGATACTACAGACTTCAGATAAAAACTATGATTCTCTGGGAAATAATGCTTAACTATTATTGATTACATTCTGTTCTGCCCTATGTTTAAGTACATAAACTTGATAGTTTGAATGTGAAATAAATTGTAGCTCCATGATTAAAATAAGTGTGCACATTTTAGTGGGAGTAACTGGCCACCTAAATCTCTGATGGGCTATGTATTAAGAATTCATTGCTAGAAACAACTTTCATTTATTCTTATAGTAGGTCAGGATATGTGTCTTCTAGCAAATCAATATTTTAAACAATTGCAACAACCTCTCAAACGTTTAAATCAGACATAAAACAATAAGTGTACATTGCTACCTATAAAAGTATATACAGCCTTGTCAAAGTGTAATCAATAGAGTGTTACTCATAGTCAGTATAGCTACCTAGTCCAAAAGAAAGAATATATTACTTTATGTCTAGCTAATTTTAAATTACGGTACCCAATGTTGCAGACATAGCAAGAAGAAAAGTTAAGCTGAAAAAATGTACCAGGATCATCTTGTAAGTAGCTACTGGACCAATCAGCTCTGGACAACTCACAGCTAGTTTCACTCTCTTAACCGACTCTCAGCGATACTAGAACACAGGTGGTTCATTCACCAAACCCCCTCCCCTTAATTAACCTTCATCGCGCATGCGCGAGAAGGGTTGTAGTAGTCGTCCTGTCTGTTGGTGTCTGTCTGTCTTGTCTGTCTTGTCTCACTGTCTGTCTATCTCCCTGTCTGTCTGTCACGCTCTGATTAAACGTTAATTAAGGTATGACCTTACTCAGAACGACGATATAAGACCTTTCAGTGTGCTGCTTTTTTTAATTTAGGGGCTGATTTTTGAGAAACCGCGAAGCTTTCTGCTCCGCGTGGGCACTAGCTACGCCCCCTATCGTCATGTCGTAATCACCTGAGCAAATAATTTCGTGGGCCCGCGTTAGCTTGCTTTGTCCCGCTGGAAAGTTAACGGAGTTGCTGTAAATGGAGTTTTGCGTTGAAAATATATACCAGGTGAGTGTCTCTGGCCTGTTTAGCTTCTACTCTTACGAAGATAGCCTCTACATTTACCGCTGCCTCATTAGAATAGCCAATTAATTGTTCTTTTGGTCTGAGGAAATCTTGTAGTAGCTATAGTATGTCCAAGTTGAGTTGGCGCGGTAAAAATCGTTAATAACTTTTGAACGGAAGTAGCTACGCTTCCGGGGTTTGTACCATTAGAAAGCTCGTCCAGAAAATTCCCTTTAAAAACTTCAGAGCCAGCGGGAAAGTGCAGTTCCAAAACTCAATAGAAAAGTCTATGGAAATAAATAAAACCACACGTTTCCCGCGCTACACGCGGCGGGATTTAGTCACGCCAGGCCAACCACGTGCGCAGCACCTCAGAGACAATTTGTAAACAAAAAGCAGTCGTAGTTAGGTGACTTCGTTTCTACCCTTCTGCTTGACATCCCGGTTCATTTTAGGCTCATGACTTGTTGCAAGGCTACTTAACAAGAGCAAGCTACAATGTGAGGTAGTTTGTAACACGGGTTTTTTGTCCACTCAGATTTTCTTACCGGGCCTATTTATTTAGAACTCGGCCAATTTACTGTTTGCTGACCAAGATAATAAGATATACAATTCATCATGGACTCTGTATGCTACTATTTATGCTTTAGCTGTCCATTACTCCTCATATCTATATAGGTATAGTTCTCTATGGTTATGGGGATGCTATTGACCACACTCCAAATTCAACTGCTGCTTGTATCTACCACAATTTCGACATGTCATCATATAATATATTGTATATGTCATTATAAAATTATATTAATTATGTCAATTTTTTTTGTATAATTTAAAAAAAGTTGAAATTTTACAAGTAGATAGAAAATATAGTAAAATCATGAATAAAATGATATGAATGATTCAGTATGAAGGACAAAGTAATACTGGAATGTGTGTGGTCATAGCTAACGGTGATGTACTGGATTCTTCACATTACTGTTGAGTACTTCAGAAGTTCGTCACACCAAGAAAGTAAGAATAGAGTTTAAATACACGCTTAAGCACATAACAATCAGACTTACTTGAGAAGGCTTTCAGCCGCGGTCCTGCGCTTCTTTTCCTCTAAGATTTGTACTACATTAGTAGCTCCGGATCGCCCTCCGCAACCTTCAGCCAGTTTTAGCCACAACTAGAAGCTCGTATAAACGATAAACTGCGTATAACCGAGCATATATTGAATACAGCCGCGGTAGAAACTGCCATAGCTTCTTTTTCATTTCAACAAGTTATCTTAACAAGTTAACTCAACGTGGACATACTATAGTATACCTAGAATCGCTGAGGTTCGTACCTTTGGTGTTTCATTAACCCTCAGATTTATGCTCAGGGAAGTTAACGGAATTGAATGAAGCGAAGTTTCGCGTTGAAAATGCGTATCGGTGAGTGTTTCTGGCTAGTTTATCTTCTTCTCTTATGAAGACAGCGTTTCCAGCTAACAGATTGCTTTTTCTTTTGGATGGAGATTATATTGTAATAGCTAGGTAGTGCTTAATAGCGCTGAGGGTTACTGTGGCACTGAAATCCCTTTACCGTGGCACTGAAATCCCTTTACCGTGAATGCGAAATAAAAAAAAACTGGACCTTATTTTCAGTAGCTTCAGTGTTAGAAGTCAAAATCATTCATATAAAAATAGTATAGTCTTTAGGCTCGCTCGCCATTTGTGCTCAAGCACATCACTAGTTGGCGAGCGAACGAAGCGAGCGAGACACTATCAGGGGTAACTCAATCAAGATTTCGCTATATTATTGGCGAGCGAGCGTAGCGAGCGAGACACTTACAGGGGTAACACAATCGAAAATCAGGGATGTTTATTGGCGAGCGAGCGTAGCGAGCGAGACACTTACAGGGGTAAAAATGAAAAAAATCGGGGATGTTTGTTTATTGGCTAGCGAGCGAAGCGAGCTAGACACTATCAGGGGTAACTCAATCGAGATTTCGCTATATTTATTGGCGAGCGAGCGTAGCTAGCGAGACACTTACAGGGGTAACACAATCGAAAATCGGGGATGTTTATTTATTTATTTGTATATATGTATGGACGTATGTATGTCATTTTGTACTTTGACCCTCGCGTTTTTGTGTTAGTTCGGTTGTCGACCCCGTCCCAAATTGCACTAAACAGAGTCCTCTGGTGATCGATCAGTACCCGTATCACCCTAGAAATTGAATTGTTTACCGTTTTGAATTCTTTTGCGGGTGCAGTTACAACTTGAAAACTTAAGGGACTTCCATTTCTATTCGAGTTAGTGGCGGTGGTAAGTCAATGCGCTCTTTGTCATGGTTATAAGCCGTGCGCAACAGTATTTACTTGAAAATACATTGTCCACTAGACTACTGCGAAGGTAAGTCTGTGTAGGTGCATGTCCAGTTGTGTCAAAGCATTGTGTGTTACAACCACTACTTAGCTAAAGAATATCACAAAGAAAACGTTTAAATAATGTGTATTGTTCTGTTGTTGTTGTTTTTTCCTTCAATTTAAGCAGTTGCAGAGAGTTGTTACTATGGCACTGAAATCCCTTTACCCTGTATGCTAAATTTAAAAACTGGACCTTATTTTCAGTAGCTTCAGTGTTAGAAGTCAATAAAAATAGTATAATCTTTAGGCTCGCTCGCCATTTGTGCTCAAGCACACCACTAGTTTATTTATTTATCTGTTTATGGGGTACGTGAGACCTCTGTTTTCGCCCGCGCTTTTAATTACGTAAGTTAGGTAAAGCGTTCACAGTTCCAGTATTTTTCAATTAACGAGCTCTGAGAATCCTTAGTGGCGGTGGTAAGTCAATGCGCTCTTTGTCATGGCTATAAGCCTTGCGCAACAGTATTTACTTGAAAATACATTGTCCACTAGACTACTGCGAAGGTAAGTCTGTGTAGGTGCATGTCCAGTTGTGTCAAAGCATTGTGTTACAACCACTACTTAGCTAAAGAATATCACAAAGAAAACTTTTAAATAACGTGTATTGTTTTGTTGTTGTTTTTTCCTTCAATTCAAGCAGTTGCAGAGAGTTGTTACTATGGCACTGAAATCCCTTTACCCTGTATGCTAAATTAAAAAACTGGACCTTATTTTCAGTAGCTTCAGTGTTAGAAGTCAAAATTATAAAAATAGTATAGTCTTTAGGCTCGCTCGCCATTTGTGCTCAAGCACACCACTAGTTTGTATAATATATGTATGGACGTACGTAAGGCATTTTTGTACTTTGACCCTCGCGTTTTTGTGTTAGTTCGGTTGTCGACCCCGTCCCAAATTGCACTAAACAGAATCCTCTGGTTTATCGATCAGTACTCGTATCATCCTAGAAATTGAAATGTTTACCGTTTTGAATTATTTTGCGGGTGCAGTTAAAACTTGACAACTTAAGGGACTTCCATTTCTGTTCGAGTTAGTGGCAGTGGTAAGTCAATGCGCTCTTTGTCATGGTTATAAGCCGTGCGCAACAGTATCTACCTGAAAATACATTGTCCACTAGACTACTGCGAAGGTAGGTCTGTGTAGGTGCATGTCCAGTTGTGTCAAAGCATTGTGTGTTACAACCACTACTTAGCTAAAGAATATCACAAAGAAAACTTTTAAATAACGTGTATTGTTTTGTTGTTGTTTTTTCCTTCAATTCAAGCAGTTGCAGAGAGTTGTTACTATGGCTCTGAAATCCCTTTACCCTGTATGCTAAATTTAAAAACTTGACCTTATTTTCAGTAGCTTCAGTGTTAGAAGTCAAAATCATTCATATAAAAATAGCATAGTCTTTAGGCTCGCTCGCCATTTGTGCTCAAGCACATCACTAGTTTATTTGTATATATGTATGGACGTACGTAAGGCTTTTTTGTACTTTGTCCCTCGCGTTTTTGTGTTAGTTCGGTTGTGGACACCGTCCCAAACTTCACTAAACAGAATCCTCTGTTTATCGATCAGTACCCGTATCACCCTAGAAATTGAATTGTTTACCGTTTTGAATTCTTTTGCGGGTGCAGTTAAAACTTGAAAACTTAATGGACTTCCATTTCTATTCGAGTTAGTGGCGGTGGTAAGTCAATGCGCTCTTTGTCATGGTTATAAGCCGTGGCAACAGTATTTACCTGAAAATACATTGTCCACTAGACTACTGCGAAGGTAAGTCTGTGTAGGTGCATGTCCAGTTGTGTCACAGCATTGTGTTATACAACCACTACTTAGCTAAAGAATATCACAAAGAAAACTTTTAAATAACGTGCATTGTTTTGTTGTTGTTTTTTCCCTTCAATTCAAGCAGTTGCAGAGAGTTGTTACCTATGGCACTGAGATCCCTTTACCGTGTATGCGAAAATTAAAAACTGGACCTTATTTTCAGTAGAATTCAAAATCATTCGTATAAAAAAGTATAGTCTTTAGGCTCGCTCGCCATTTGTGCTCAAGCACATCACTAGTTTATTTATTTATCTGTTTATGGGGTACGTTATACCTCTGTAAACCGATTCAGTGAGTAAATAACACAAGTGTCGCTTTAAAATAGTTTTTTGATACCAAGTATGTTTAAAAATTTTCTCTGCCTTGTTACACTCTTAAGATTACTCTCTCTCTTACACACACTTACAATATGATTATAAACTGATAACAAGTTTGGCTGTGATAATTATATAGCTATAAGCCCTATGTAAATTAATTGTAATCTGTATTCAAATTAATTGTGCTCCAATTTGTGGGGAAACATAGTATTATAAATAGTTTCTTCAATAACCTCATCTAAGTCTATGCCAGTGTTACTAGGAGACTACGTTACCCTAACTTGCTCTATCTACAACTCCAGCAATGAAACCATAGTTTATTGGTTTCTCAATGACACTATTCTATCTGGGCAATCTACAAACACATATGTCATCTCTGGAGTTCAACTCAGTGATCTAGGATACTATAAGTGTGGTAACATTCCTAACTACGAACAATTGGAAAGATTTCATGTGTATTATACAGGTAAAAATCCAAGATTCTTTACTAGCTAATTAATTGGTGCCCCTGCCCAATTTGGACACAATAGTAGTTTTCTTTGCTTTTTAAAGCCAATAAATGGAACATCCTATTCAAAGACTTTTTGATGTAATTTTCTTGAGCAATTCCAAAGTCGATCTCTCTAAGGTATACATTTAAGCAAAATGTTCCTAAACCACAAGATTACGAGAGGCATAGAAAACTGGCTTCCCCTAAACTAATCTACATAAATTTACCCTTATTTTGGATCTTGTTCAACCATGTTTCTGTTTCTCACTGAAGGGGGTATATTGTCAAGAAGAAACATGAGACATGGAATTACCATTAATTTTGCATTTATCGGCTGAAAAAATTGAAAACTGCTATTTATTGGGTTTTCTCAATAACGGATTTCTCAGTTAATGGGAATTCCACTATAACTTAAATGAACATAGTTGTGAACAAGAAACAAATCCTATGTGAGAAATGTAAAATAGCTGTCTGATCTGACCTGTACAAATGAAAATGAGACATTTTCCCTTTTACTAATTTTATGAATAAGTTAATTAGTCACAAGTTGATAGAAGATTGGGGATTAATTTTCTTGTGCCAAGCGATCAAGCAAAAAACTCTTCCATAACAAAATGAACTCTGCTTTCGAACGTGACTCAAAAAGTCTCTCCCAGAATGAAATTTCAAAGCTAAAATATGCGCAATTTTAAGCTAAATGTATTTCCTAGTCACTATCATACAGCAAATATTTTTTAGCCTCAGAAAATTGGTGATTGTCAAGACATTGATGGTCAGATATAACCAGTCAAAACTATTTTGCTCCTACAACACTGTGTCTATGTTAAAGAAATAACTTAACTCTAAACTGTAGGGAGTGTCCTCAATCTCATAGTGTGTTTAAATGAGATAGAACATTCTAGTACACAAACTAATATTTAGCAATGTTATAAGCATATCAATTTATTCTCTATTCTTTATTCATTCTTTCTTAATAAATTATTTGATACAGTTTGAATTACTCTATTTGCAGACTACTGTTAGCTAGAGTTCTCTCTCTATCACAATTATTGTGTTGCACTGTTTGTCTGTGCTTTGTAGTTTATAATAAAATAAATTGTAAAAATTGTAAATTCTCCGGGATTGTAACAATGCCATTGTGACCGTCTATGGGAAAATCGGGCACAACGCGGCATGCGTAGACGTCGCAAAAAGATCGATTTAGTTCTTAAAATTGTATTAAACTAGAAAATGCTCGTGTAGCATTGGTTGGGCGAGCGAGCGAAGTTCTGGGGAAATGTTGACACTTTCAATTGCATTGGGGTCGTTTGATTTGAATTTGCATTGGTTTTCTTCCTGCAGGTTGCCAAATCTGAATTCACATCTCATTATTAGTAGTAGAATATGTAATGACATGTAAAGGGGGAAATGATGATTGGTAAAGGGTAAAGAATGGTACTCCTCATGATAAAGTAACAATGATAACAAAATAATGTGTAAAGTACAGAAAAGGGGAAAAGGGGGGAAACGTGTAAAGGGGAAACATGTAAAGGGGGAACCGTGTAAAGGGGAAACGTGTAAAGGGGGAAATGGGGATGGGGGATACTCTGAAGTGTCCACATGCTAAGCATGACAGTAATTCAAGTCTCAGTTTTACAGACGCATAATACTGGAAGCTGGCCATAGCTAATTGGCATAGAGATAGTACCCTAAAATTAGAGGACAGATTGCACGACCTGAAAATGAGATGGGATGTGCTTGATGTATAAAGCCATGTTGCTGTCTTCTCCTGGCATCATATTTATGGTGTCTTCAATCCTGAGAGTGGGAGAGTACCTCTGCCAGGTAGTGTTGAGTTGTGAATATGACTGAATGTCAATCTGCAGCAAGTGGGCAAATGTGAAGATCTCCACATCAGTACCCCACACTGTGGACTGCTCCATTATCTAGTGATATTCATGACTATGAAACGCTTGAATGAGTAGCTCTACCAATGATAGTTGAATGGTATATGATTAGCTACACTACCATTAGCTAGAGTAACGAGAGAAAATTAGAAAAAAGCATAATATGCGACCACGTATATGCGCGCGCGTTTAAACGACCACGTATGTGCGCGAGCGTTTAAACGACGACGTATATGTGCGCGAGCGTTTAAACGACGACGTATATGTGCGCGAGCGTTTAAACGACGACGTATTCAGGATTTCCATAGACTACATCTTAGAGTTGCTCGCTCGCTTCGCTCGCTCGCCAATAAGCCTAACGAAGGGAACGGTTAGGTGATATATAGCGGGAATGGCTAAAGCTACGGCGATAAAACTTGGAGAGCTTAATATCTTCTTGCCGAGGAGTGTGTAAGTGCAAAAAAAAAATTTTTCGTCGGGGCCGCGTTGTGCCCGATTTTCCTGTAGACGGTCACATATACAAAATTTGTTCTATATGCATTGGTAAATGTTTTACTGCGTAAACTTGCTATTTTGTCTAGCTTTGATGGTGGTTGATTTGAAGTTGTCGGAGTTGTAGGTGGTGATGTAAATGATCTCAATTCCTAAGGAACCAAATAACATTTAGATATAATTATGGGAATTTCTGATTAATGAACACAAGAATATCCTCTTATCTATTGGCAGAATATCTATTTTGATGTTTGCAGATGCAATATGTATGTCTGTGCAGGAAAGTACCACCCAGTATAGTTCTAGCCAGTATAGTTCTAGCCAGTATAGTTCTAGCCAGTATAGTTCTAGCCAGTATAGTAGCCAGTATAGTTCTAGCCAGTATAGTTCTAGCCAGTATAGTTCTAGCCAGTAAGGTTCTAGCCAGTATGGTTCTAGCCAGTACAGTTCGAGCCAGTACAGTTCTAGCCAGTATAGTTCTAGCCAGTATAGTTCTAGCCAGTACAGTTCTAGCCAGTATGGTTCTAGCCAGTATAGTTCTAGCCAGTATAGTTCTAGCCAGTACAGTTCTAGCCAGTACAGTTCTAGCCAGTACAGTTCTAGCCAGTACAGTTCTAGCCAGTACAGTTCTAGCCAGTACAGTTCTAGCCAGTATAGTTCTAGCCAGTATAGTTCTAGCCAGTATAGTTCTAGCCAGTATAGTTCTAGCCAGTATAGTTCTAGCCAGTATAGTTCTAGCCAGTACAGTTCTAGCCAGTATAGTTCTAGTCAGTACAGTTCTAGAAGAACTTGTATTATCAGATTCGAGGCGCAATTCTTCCTAAATTTGCTAACCTGAGTATGGACACCAGGCCCTTAACACCATGAGACTGGTAAAGTGGCACTATAATTGGTAGAACTGGCCAGAACTATAATGGGTAGAACTGAACTGGCTAGAACTATACTGGCTAGAACCATACTGGCGAACTATACTGGCTTGAACGTACTGGGTAGAACTATACTGGCTAGAACTGTACTGGCTAGAACTATACTGGCTTGAACGTACTGGGTAGAACTATACTGGCTAGAACTATACTGGCTTGAACTATACTGGCTAGAACTATACTGACTAGAACTATACTGGCGAACTATACTGGCGAACTATACTGGCTTGAACTATACTGGCTTGAACTATACTGGCGAACTATACTGGCGAATTATACTGGCGAACTATACTATACTGTACTGGCTTGAACTATACTGGCTTGAACTATACTGGCTAGAACCGTACTGGCTTGAACCATACTGGCTAGAACTGTACTTGCTTGAACTATACTGGCTAGAACTGTACTGACTGACCATTCTCACTGTTGTTGTGCAATGTATTTTTTGAAGAAGAAATCAGAGGTGTTTTATGACTCAAAAGAAAACAGGTGCTCTGTGTACAGACAATGAATGAGAGAACTTATCTAAAGATTTTATGCTTACTTGACCTTAAAGGATCCATCATGAATTGACAATCCCTCACAATCCACAGCAAAGTGGTGTTGCAGAGAGAATGAACAGAGCTCGCCAAAAATTGGCTAGATCAATATACATACCCTTACCTAATTCTTACTGGGCTGAAGTTGTACCAACTGCAACATAATATGTGAGGAACAGGACATTTACTGAAGCTCTTCACAGTGATAAAATCTCATATGATATGTGGTATGGAAAGAAACCCAACATTAAACATGTTAGGGTATGTGGGTGTGGCATGTGCCAATATTCCAGACTCTGAAAGACAAAAATTAAACAAGAAAGCAAGAAAGATTTGTTTTGCAGGTTACAGCAAAAATTCAAAAGGGTACAGGCTCTATGATGAATGGGAAGCTTGAAGAAGAAATATATAATAAGAGAAAACAAGAGAATAATATGGTATACTTGGAATGGTACACTTGGTTTGCAAACTAAATAATTGTGGGCTAGAACAAGCTCGTCTATGTTGAAACAAAGCTGTGCATTATTTATCTCAGAAAAATTAGGCTCAAACACAGACATAATATATCTATAGCTACATCAGAGCTCAGAAATCTAGTGCAATTATGTTGATAGTTTAATCATCATTGCTAGGACAAGTGAAGTAATGGAAGCAGTTCAGCAGAGTCTAGAAATTCAAATTAAGGATATGGGCACTTTATTACATTATTGTTTAGAATAATAAGCAGTTTACAGGATGACAGTGGATCAATTGAAATACATCAGAAGCAATACAGTATGAATATTTTGAACAAATAGGCTGTGAATTCAGTTGAAATACCTGCTGGTGTAAATGTGAGGCTAGTTAATAAAATATCAGTGTGAGCAAGAAAGTAGACTCTAGCTAGCCACAACACATCAGTCAATGGTAGGAATTTTACTCATTGAGCTAGTTACGTAACCTGATATTTCCCATGCAGTGGGAGTCATTTCAAAGTTTAACTCTAATCCCACTGGAGCTCAGCAAATGAGTCTTCATGGTCAAACATAAACCTTGGATTAAGATATCAGAAGGGATCTGGTCCACCGATTGTCTACTTCGATATGGTTTCTGGAGCAACAAGCTGGGCATCTAACAAGCGAGCCATTATTGCCCTATCAATTTCAGAGGCTGAGTATGCACTTTGTCTAGTAGCACAAGGAGCAACTTGGCTGATAAAGGTTATTTCTGAACTCGGTAGTTCAACTACTACAGGTTGTATTTCATTGATACAAGGTGTGATTACTTAGCCAAGAAACTTATCAATATCTGACATCATTATGTTCATGAAACTCTCCAGTGTGTAGTCATTGATCTTCAGTATTGCACAACTCAAGACATGTGTGCGGATATGCTAACCAAGCCTCTTCCTGGGTGCTTGGAATTCAATCTATCAATTGAGTGGGAGTGTTGAAAAGTGTGTACTTAAAAGATTGACTTTCTGTATCAAACTCCACCCTCTTTAGTCCTTTTTATGTATCATTCACATGCTCATTTTGTTTCTAATAAAGAACTAGTTTTTTTCTTTGTTGTGGTTGTCGTTGATTATAGTTTACTGTCTAGTTATCACACACATCTCCAAATCGAACCATAATTCCAGCTAGTGGTGAGTGAATTGACACAATCACCAATGTTTCCTTATATGTGATACAATTGTAGAGAAGTTTGCATAGGTTATGGACTATTTTTACAGGTTGTATTCTAGTCCTGCCATAGTGTCTTTGTCTGCATGACATCCAAGATACAAAATCTGCTATCATTTATTATTTACTACATGAACTATTGTGAGTGCTTAAACTACAAAAATGTAAATTAATCTCAAAATGTGAATGCTCAGACTAAGTGAAAATGAAAATGTATGATGTGAATTGCAATGTCAATAAAAAAAAGGAAATATTCACTGAAAACTTTGTTTTAGTAGTAGAAGTCAACTCGTCTGTGATGGGCAATGGAAACTACATCAAGTATAATAGTTGTCAGCTGCTTCTGATGGTAAGTTTAAACCATCATCAATGTTTTCTTTAGCTTTGATATAAACATCACATTCATCATACGTGTTCTCTGTCACTGGTGCATATGCTGCATTAGTTTCAGTAAAAATAGAATCGTGACAAGTGTAAGCAGCACGTATTTCTCCAGTAATTCCTTGTAAAGTTGAATATGCTTCATTGTCAGTTGTCAATATAGCAAGAGAGTTTGGATCTGGAATAAAATATCATGTTAATCTTAAATCTGTCATAACAGCATTCAATGTTCGGGACTGAATGGTCATCGAAGAGATACAGAAATATTTCTATTTTAGCAACATAGCTACTTATCACAACTAGCATGTTATTTATACACACAAATAACTAATTTTACTCATTGACTGTAAAGCACTCATGCTTTAATTCCTGTATCATGTCATAGGTAGCCCTCCTAACTCTGCCTTTTGATTTTAACTGTTGTTTGTGCAATCATTTCAATAAAAATAAATTTTAATACACTAATTAAAACCCCTACTTAGTTTACTGAAGGAATTTGACTCTCCCCCATAAGTTGCCGGGCTGTCAACTTTATGAGTGGGTCAATGCATTACCCTAAATCAGTGCAATGAACTATTGATACCAAATCCTACATCTCAAAGTGGGGCTACAACCCCATGTGAGTTTCATTGTAAGTCGGCCTAACACACCTGTTCAGTAGCATCGTATAACTGAATGATTGGTTACATAATTGGTATTCAGAAACAACTGGACAAAGTGAGTACTGATGTTTAACACCAGATA
>WLWD01005757.1_pt1 | contig 63466 bp, 40 predicted proteins | sample 6712731 | NCBI WGS metagenome assembly WLWD01 (sample SAMN12718690, study PRJNA576275) | sponge metagenome | isolation source: marine sponge | host: Mycale hentscheli | place: New Zealand: South Island, Marlborough, Capsize Point | collected 2014-11-01
CACAGACAAATAATCACCACCAATTAAGGTATGCACATATTCCTTGTCTTCAGTACAGTCTGTACCAGGTATAGGCTCAGAGAGTATCACAGTTTTACAAGGAACATATTTTTTGTAGTGCTCTAAAATGTCTACCATGTCTTCATAAGCCAATTCACACTTCTTCAATACCCCCAGAGGTACCTAATTCAAATAATTAAAACTTGATTAATGTCAATACACAATTCAACTTAGTTGGCTTACCACTTCAGATTTAACGCTCATCTCTTTGCTGTATCTATGCTTAATATGATGTTCAATTAAGCCTTCAAAGTCTTCCTTAAAAAACTCAAGGTAGGAAGTTATTATCCTCGACACATGAATTGAAAATCTTTTCTTTAAAACAGCATAGTCATTTTCATTTGGCAGAAGGGCAAATAAGTTCTGTTCTGTTCCAGTTTCTCTAATAGAACTGAAGGTTGAGAAATCAATCCGGTCTTTAACTGCATAACCATGTACATAATGCAATGATGTGGATTGTTTTTCAATGCTCATATGCCTTGGTTTCACAGTTTTATCAAGGTTATCAAAGACAATTTTGTACCCCACGTTAATGGACCCTGAATTAGAGGATCTATTTGCATGCAATATAGTGTCCTCTGAAGCAGAATCATGACTTGTAGCTGGAGAAAAAACTGGAGCTAAGCCACTCTTCGTAGCAGCATGGAGTGGGCTAGTGGGTCCCTCATATATCATAGATATGTCTGAAATATCAAATGACAGTGTAGTCTCAACCTCTTGTGATGATGGAGAAGATCTTTCACTGGTTGAGGGATCTGGAGTGGAAGTCAGGAAGGATGCTGATGGTTGGGTGTTTTCCTACATGTCAACATAGCTAATCTTAATCACAATATCACGCAATAAAAACATCGCATAGCTAAAAAGTTTTATGAATAGAAAATTATCAACAAAATTACGGTGAACGTTGTATTATAGATTTTGGTTAGTTTAATACCACATAATTAAAGCTGTTAATCAATTGTTTCTTAAAGTGATACCATTATTATCAACAACAAATACAGAAAAAATCTTTTGGGTTGCCTAGCAATACTAAATAGCTACCCAGCTTGACATTAAAACATACTGCCAAGACTAAATACCAAATATTCCATAAAAAAATCCAAAAATTAAAAGATTAGTCTTTGTGTGTTTATTACACCATGCATAATTGTGTATGATGTGTTTGTATGATGTTGTGTGTATGTTGTGTTTTTGAGTGTGTGTGTGTGTGTATGTGTGTGTGTGTGTCGTGTGTGTGTGTGTGTGTGTGTGTGTGATGTTGTGTGCATAATTCAGGGCTGTCCAGTCTACTTTGTCCAGCACCATTGCAAGTTAACAATACTCACACCATTTATCACCAATAACATGATACTTAGTTCCTTATTCAAATGTACATACCAAATACAAGCCTCCCAGGGGAATGCTGTACTGGTTGTATACAAACAAGCTAATTCTCCTGTGCCAAACTTTCTAAACTAATAAATCTTATGATTTGGACTGAGTAATGTCTCATTAATTGCTGTAGGAGATTGCATGTCTTTTGATTCTTCAACATAAAATATATTCTTCAAAATATTTTTTTCCGACTTTAATGTAGTAATAATTTTAATTCATAATAAAAAATGTTTCAACCTTATAAGGTCTTAATCATGAGTTTAAAAAACACACAATGTGACACATTTGGCCTAAGTGCAAAACTGTGTATGATGGAGAGAATGTTTGATACAATTTGAAAGAGAAAATGTAAACATAAGAAACAATTAGCCCGAACATAAAAAAAGTAACACAATCAAATGTCTTAAATCTTCATCCTGAGTAAGTTCATACCTAAATCAACTGTTCATTGTTAGTAATCTCCAAAATCAGAGCGTGACAGACAGGCAGACAGACAGACAGACAGACAGACAGACAGACAGACAGAAAAAAGACAGAACGACTACTGTAACCCTGTGCTATAACACTCTGGGTGTAGAAACAATATAATCACTATCATCGTAGTTTCCTCAATTACCATCCTACCAAGCAGTAACATATTATTGAGAACCCTTAAACTATGCCACACTTATAACAGCATACAAGAATAACATTACAAGCCAGTTCAAATGCCAAGGAAGCTGTAGCTGAGCTAACAATGAGTTGATAAATGGCTCAATACAATTATATATGTATCTCATTACTTTTTGCTACTCACAGGTAAATAATAAGCTGCAACAGAAAGTGAGCTGGCTGAGAATAGACAAGGTCAGAGCTGAGTCTGAATGCAAGTCTAAAGGTATTGATTACTCATTCAATAGGCATATAAGGCTTGTGTTACATGCCACTTTCTTAACTACTTCCATGGAGCCTGGCCAACTATTTGACATTGTACAGGTTAGTGTAGCTACATTGTATCTCACTCACTATCTCTGTATTTCAGGATTAGCTTCCTCTGGAACTTCGATTTTAAAACTATGCTCAACATAATCTGTTGAAAAAAATTCCGTCTAATAGCTACGGGTAGAACTTCAACACTAAAGAATGGCATAGTCACCAACTAGACACAGCTTGAACTATAAGTTTCGCACGCATGTGCACTTACCCATACTATTTCACTTAGCTATGAGCAATTTTCATACTTATAATTTGGTTTTGGTTACCTGAAGTATGGGAGCTATTTTTTGTTCCACTGATTGCTTCCATTGGTTTACTGGCTCATCAAAATCACAACCCATAATGCCAACCAGATCAATAGTAGCAGAGCGAGACAAACATATCCCAAGTTTCTGTAGCCTTTGAAAAACCTAATTAGTAATATAATATATCAAATATATACATGAAAGTGTAACTAGTAAGTCTCACCATTTTACTTGCATGACCACTATATAAAAGAAGTGAAATAATTCTTTGGATCGAACATGCTGAAGGTCTCCTAAACTTGCATATAATGGAAAAAATAACTGCCACTACACCACTTGCGTTACTTTTCATCTTCTTTGTTTTTAAACATGCCCTTAAAATAGCCAACAACGTTGGAGTCTTGTCTTTCATCTCATCCATAATATCATGAACAATGCCTTCAAAATTCAGTAAGTAATTCTTGGACTTCTTTCTAGTGATAGAGTCGAAGTCATCTGAAGAAACTGTAGCTATTTCTGACTGCAGAACTTGCCCCAAGACTCGAATAATTGCTGCTTTGGCTACCATATTTTTCTTCAAACATTGAATAGCAAATGAGTAGTAGCTTGTACGAACCAAAGGCTTGAAAAGTTTCCTTCTTTTTGGTGTAATAGTGTATACTCTTGGCCTGGTTTGATAATGAATTTTAGCCTGAAAAAAAATAATTTTTATACAATTATTTTATAGTTGAAATAAATGTACCTTTCTTACAGTTAATTCTGGAGACACAGAGCATGTAGCAAGTGGGCTACCCTGTGGCAGAGCATCCTGCAGAAAATAACAGTAGCTTGTATAAACTACTTTATCTGTATTTTCTTTCCAAATACAAACCTGCATACTAGTCAAAAGCCGCCTTCTCTTTTTCTCTTCACCATCGGTAACAGATTTTCCACAGCAATAGCAGTGCCTCAAAGTCATCTTGAAACCTAGGAATCCCAGTAATACTTTCGCGCGAGTGTGATATTTGACGACCGCAACGCCCCAGTAACGTTATAATTGCATTCCTTTAGCACGAAACGGTGTACAAGCTTCTACCAGACCCTATTTCCCTCCCCGCGCGAGCAGATAATAAAAGGGAAAAGGGTCGGCCATGCGAGACTAGACCTTTACATACATGTTACCTAACCTAAATAATCAGCTATCATTGTGTGGGCGTCCTTTCTCTCGTCCAGCAGATTAGGAGGTAGTGGCGGCTTAGCTAGGCTAGGGCACTTAACTTAAACCACTTTCAGTTCAGAATAAGGTTAACTATAATAGAGATAAGAGGACAGGTATGAGCGGAGAGAGATTAGACGTTAGAGTGGAGGCGCATAGTGTGCACCTATAAACGAAATGAGATTGACAGAGTGCAGTGGTTGATATGAATCTCATTACCGTTCCCGGCGATGAGATATGGTAAAGTGTGGTGATGCGTGACATTAGAACTAAACAGATGAAAGGCTTGTACAGGTAAGATAAAGATTAGAAATAAACTGAGAAAGGGCAGAATACATCAGATAAACATATGAGACATAATTATTGTTCAGTTACAGCTTGTGTGTGAGAAGAGTCGGGCCGGCCGGGCTTGACTTTAGATCCTCTGTTCGGGTGTGGATCCCGAACAATCATCATTATTATAATAATGTTATTGTTGCTGTTACTACTTATATATTATTGATATATATAATTATATATATATATATATATAATTATATATATATAATACTTATAGCACGAGTCAGAGTACAATATGGGAAAATATTTTACGAGCACGCAAAATATTTTCACGAGCCAAAGGCGAGTGAAAATGTGGCGTGAGAGTAAAATATCATTCCCATATTGTACGACGAGTGTGATAAGTGATTTATTGCTGCCTTGATATTTTTTCTCAACCGGTTACAATTCAATTTTCATTGATTTAACTCGCTACGCGCATGCGTAGTGTACCGTACAATATAAACCGTACAATATGGGAGAATACAGAACGCTCGCGTGATGCGGAAATATTCAAGTAAAAATATCAAAACTGCAATAAATATATATATATATATATATATTTGTATTATTGTTAGCAATGTAGTTTTTATTATTGCTATAATACCAAAATCATAACTTTACAATAGCCAAAAATAAGTCATTGTTAAATATCGTGCATATAATAGCACGATAATTTCTTATAGTAATGTTAAAAGAAAGGCTCTGGGCCGATCCAATTGAAACTTGAGTTTCCCATCCACCTATGCCTGAAATTTGATGAGGGAGGGATTACCTGTGATTGTTTTTCAAATAACTAATAAAAATTGTATGAAATTATACAAAAAAACGAACAAACTATATTTTGAGGCGGAGACAGTGAAGATGCGACGATGGACTGGAAACTCTGAGTAGCAGTTAGCAGTTCTACTCGCCCCGTCTAAACACGCGGCACAATCCCGTATGGTAAATCTATTGTAAGATTTGTTTAATTGCAAATTATGCTTAGAGTTAAGTTCAACAGACTAGGACTGTGGGAGCGGTCTCTCTCCACTGCTTGCCACCAACTGAGGGATTGGCAAAGGAAACGGTAAAACCGCCAGAGGCAGAAGGTTCGCTATCTTCTCAGCCTACTAATGCTCTCTGGTGACTCGCTGCCACCAGAGTTCTCCCACCCGCACCCTTTTGACAGAGTACTAGGGATGTGCTTGAGCACAAATGGCGAGCGAGCCTAAAGACTATACTATTTTTATATGAATGATTTTGACTTCTAACACTGAAGCTACTGAAAATAAGGTCCAGTTTTTAAATTTAGCATACACGGTAAATGGATTTCAGTGCCATAGTAACAACTCTCTGCAACTGCTTGAATTGAAGGGAAAAAACAACAACAAAACAATACAAAAGTTTTCTTTGTGATATTCTTTAGCTAAGTAGTGGTTGTAACACACAATGCTTTGACACAACTGGACATGCACCTGTGTTACACAGACTTACCTTTGCAGTAGTATAGTGGACAATGTATTTTCAAGTAAATACTGTTGCGCACGGCTTATAACCATGACAAAGAGCGCATTGACTTACCACCGCCACTAACTCGAATAGAAATGGAAGTCCTGTAAGTTTTCACGTTTTAACTGCACCAGTAAAAGAATTCAAAAAGGTAAACAATTCAATTTCTAGGGTGATACGGGTACTGATCGATAAACAGAGGATTCTGTTTAGTGAAGTTTGGGACGGGGTCGACAACCGAACTAACACAAAAACGCGAGGGTCAAAGTACAAAAATGCCTTACGTACGTCCATACATATATACAAATAAACTAGTGATGTGCTTGAGCACAAATGGCGAGCAAGCCTAAAGACTATACTATTGATTTTGACTTCTAACACTGAAGCTACTGGAAATAAGGTCCAGTTTTTAAATTTAGCATACAGGGTAAAAAGATTTCAGTGCCATAGTAACAACTCTCTGCAACTGCTTGAATTGAAGGAAAAAAACAACAACAAAACAATACACGTTATTTAAAAGTTTTCTTTGTGATATTCTTTAGCTAAGTAGTGGTTGTAACACACAATGCTTTGACACAACTGAACATGCCCCTACACAGACTTACCTTCGCAGTAGTATAGTGGACAATGTATTTTCAAGTAAATACTGTTGCGCACGGCTTATAACCATGACAAAGATCGCTTTGACTTACCTGATCGATAAACCAGAGGATTCTGTTTAGTGCAATTTGGGACGGGGTCGACAACCAAACTAACACTAAAACGCGAGGGTCAAAGTACAAAAATGCCTTACATACGTCCATACATATATACAAACTAGTGATGTGCTTGAGCACAAATGGCGAGCGAGCCTAAAGACTATACTATTTTTATATGAATGATTTTGGCTTCTAACACTGAAGCTACTGAAAATAAGGTCCAGTTTTAAAATTTAGCATACAGGGTAAAGGGATTTCAGTGCCATAGTAACAACTCTCTGCAACTGCTTGAATTGAAGGAAAAAACAACAACAAAACAATACACGTTATTTAAAAGTTTTCTTTGTGATATTCTTTAGCTAAGTAGTGGTTGTAACACACAATGCTTTGACACAACTGGACATACACCTACACAGACTTACCTTCGCAGTATCTAGTGACAAGTATTTCAAGTAATACTGTTGCGGTCACGAACGGCATAACCATGACAAAGTGAACAAACACAATAATAATCCACTTACACAAAAACCCCCTTTCCACCCAGCCACTAACTCGAATAGAAATGGAAGTTCCTTAAGTTTTCAAGTTTTAACTGCACCCGCAAAAGAATTCAAAACGGTAAACAATTCAATTTCTAGTATGATACGGGTACTGATCGATAAACCAGAGGATTCTGTTTAGTGTAATTTGGGACGGGGTCGACCACATAACTAACACAAAAACGCGAGGGTCAAAGTACAAATGACATACGTACGTCCAAACATATATACAAATAAATAAATAAATAAACATCCCCGATTTTTGATTGTGTTACCCCTGTAAGTGTCTCGCTCGCTACGCTCGCTCGCCAACTAGTGATGTGCTTGAGCACAAATGGCGAGCAAGCCTAAAGACTATACTATTTTTGTATGAATGATTTTGACTTCTAACACTGAAGCTACTGAAAATAAGGTCCAGTTTTTAAATTTCGCATACACGGTAAAGTGATTTCAGTGCCATAGTAACAACTCTCTGCAACTGCTTGAATTGAAGGAAAACAACAACAAAACAATACACGTTATTTAAACGTTTTCTTTGTGATATTCTTTAGCTAAGTAGTGGTTGTAACACCCAATGCTTTGACACAACTGGACATGGACCTACACAGACTTACCTTCGCAGTAGTCTAGTGGACAATGTATTTTCAAGTAAATACTGTTGCGCACGGTTTATAACCATGACAAAGAGCGCATTGACTTACCACCGCCAATAACTCTAATAGAAATGGAAGTCCCTTAAGTTTTCAAGTTTTAACTGCACCCGCAAAAGAATTCAAAACGGTAAACAATTCCATTTCTAGGGTGATACGGGTACTGATCGATAAACCAGAGGATTCTGTTTAGTGCAATTTGGGACGGGGTCGAACACATAACTAACACAAAAACGCGAGGGTCAAAGTACAAAATGACATACGTACGTCCAAACATATATACAAATAAATAAACTAGTGATGTGCTTGAGCACAAATGGCGAGCGAGCCTAAAGACTATACTATTGATTTTGACTTCTAACACTGAAGCTACTGGAAATAAGGTCCAGTTTTTAAATTTAGCATACAGGGTAAAGGGATTTCAGTGCCATAGTAACAACTCTCTGCAACTGCTTGAATTGAAGGGAAAAAAACAACAACAAAACAATACACGTTATTTAAAAGTTTTCTTTGTGATATTCTTTAGCTAAGTAGTGGTTGTAACACACAATGCTTTGACACAACTGGACATGCACCTACACAGACTTACCTTCGCAGTAGTCTAGTGGACAATGTATTTTCAAGTAAATACTGTTGCGCAAGGCTTATAACCATGACAAAGATCGCATTGACTTACCACCGCCACTAACTCGAATAGAAATGGAAGTCCCTTAAGTTTTCAAGTTTGAACTGCACCCGCAAAAGAATTCAAAACGGTAAACAATTCAATTTCTAGGGTGGTACGGGTACTGATCGATAAACCAGAGGATTCTGTTTAGTGCAATTTGGGACGGGGTCGACAACCAAACTAACACAAAAACGCGAGGGTCAATGTACAAAATGACATACGTACGTCCATACATATATCTAAACTAGTGGTGTGCTTGAGCACAAATGGCGAGCGAGCCTGATAGTTAGGTAACATAATATTAAGTATTGTTACTATGTTTTAGCTGAGTTAATGCAAACACTATAATAGCAGTTGTGGGGCCAGGCAGAAGCAGAGCAAAAGACAAGAAGAGAAAGAAGAAGGAAGAGAAGCCAGAAGAAGAATAAAGTCAATTATGTGTTGAACCTTTGTGTGTGTGTGTCATTAAATATTAGTATTTAGTTTATTAGCATTGTGGCGTGCGTGGTATAGAATAGCTAGTGTCGTGTGCAATCGTTATAATTATTATTTCCTGTATCATTGCGTGCGTAGGCGGGTTCATTGAACTATAAGACCTGCCTGCACTTCCGTTTGTGTTTGAGTTCTATTCTTCCACCTCAGTAATTAGTTTAAGACCTAATCCACTGTGTTGGCCACTGCGCAGCGAAGGTTTACTACCCTTCCTCCTGCCCTGTGCGCGGATCTGAATTCTGGTGGCAGCAACTTATTCGATTCCCCCACAGCAGTTATGACCTTTTATTTCAGCAAACAAATACAAAATCACTCTCTTACCTGATTAATGGTAACTTTTGTAGTATCAAACATCTGCCATTCTGATAATCTCAATCACCAGTAACTCTTGAACAAGCTCTCAGCTACGATAAAAAATAAACCAGTGTTATTATTTGTAATTTTAGCCAACAAATATGGAATTACTACTTACCTCATTCTTGAGTATTGATAACTTCTGTAGTATCAAATTGAAGTTACTTTGACCATCTGAATTACCTGGAATTCTTGACAATAAGCTCTCACCTACAAAAACAAAAGACAATCAATTTTAGCACACAAATACAAAATTATTTTCTTACCTCATTTCTTGAGCAGTGGTAACTTTTGTAGTACCAAATTTGAGTCGTTGAGACTATTTGAATTTACCAGTCACTGTTGACAACAAGCTCTTAGCTATTAAAAAGAGGGGCCAGAGTTATTTTTGCATATTTAGCTAACAAATATGGAATTACGTACTTACCTCAGCATCCATCGAGTAGTAGTATACTACTACTCGAGCTATAGCTTCCTTAGCATTAATACTTTATGTGCTTACATACGTTTTTCAGAAGTAGTGATAGCTCTCTCGGTACTGACTACAGGTGGCTCTTGACAACTAACAAGCCGCACTTACCCGGAAAAAAGGCGAAGTTTTGAATTAAAATCTGGTAAAGGGTCTTCAATGCCATAGTAACCGGTCGAATCAACTTTTTGTTTCTTGTAAAGCATGCGTTTTCGCAGGAATTTTCTCACACTTTGGAGCTTAAGTATAAAGTAAGGTTTGCTTAATGCTGTAGTTTCAGAATAAACTGGAGTCAAGCCTAAAAAGCCGTGTTTTTTTGGAGAAAAAAGTTCCCGGCGCGAGCGTTTAAAGAGTATACGTACCATCCATACATACATACATATAACATATACCCGATTTTGCATTATCCACCCCTAATACTGTCTCGCTCGTTTCGCTCGCTCGCCAATAAATAAACAAACATCCCCGATTTTCGATTGTGTTACCCCTGTAAGTGTCTCGCTCGCTCGCCAATAAATAAACTAGTGGTGTGCTTGAGCACAAATGGCGAGCGAGCCTGATAGTTAGGTAACATAAAATTAAGTATTGTTACTATGTTTTAGCTTAGTTCATGCAAACACTATAATAGCAGTTATGACCTTTTATTTCAGCAAACAAATACAAAATCACTCTCTTACCTGATTAATGGTAACTTTTGTAGTATCAAACATCTGCCATTCTGATAATGTCAATCACAAACCAGTGTTATTATTTGTAATTTTAGCCAACAAATATGGAATTACTACTTACCTCATTCTTGAGTATTAATAACTTCTGTAGTATCAAATTGAAGTTTATTTGACCATCTGAATTACCTTGAATTCTTGACAACAAGCTCTCACCTACAAAAACAAAAGACTATCAATTTTAGCACACAAATACAAAATTACTTTACCTCATTTTCTTGAGCAGTGGCAACTTTTGTAGTACCAAATTTGAGTCATTCTGACTATTTGAATTTACCAGTCACTGTTGACAACGAGCTCTTAGTTACAAAAAAGAAAGGCCAGAATTATTTTTGCATATTTAGCTAACAATATGGAATTACGTACTTACCTCAGCATCCCTCGAGTAGTAGTAGCTTCCTTAGCATTAATACTTTATTACGCTTTTCAGAAGTAGTGATAGCTCTCTTAGTACTGACTACAGCAGGGCCGTAGGAAGCAAATTTGTACCTGTACGGCCAAATTAACCACACCCACCAGTATTAACCACACCCATTTAGGATACACCCTAATTATTTTTTTTCGCAACTGCTCCTAAGTATTGTTTAAAAAAAAAACTAGACATCCCCCTGTGTTGTATGTCAGTCCTGTTTTCATGTATTTACTCTGTACTATCATCTATATTCTATAGAATTTATGATCCTGGAGGAGACAGAAATGAAGAATAGACATAATTAAAGTAGTTCAATGAAAAAATACTTAAAATTGTCCAAATATGCTGTTTCTGTGTTCACTACCAGCAACAAAATCATTAAGACATGATTTGAGATCAATTTCATCTGTACTGTCTTTATGTAGATGAAGAATCATCAAACTGTTGAGTCGTTATCGACTCATTGTTGACCGCAAGTATGTCTTTATTCTACGTAATCCTGAAGCACTTCTTTCACTCACTGCATTCGTAGCTGGGCTAACAAGAATAATAATAATAAGCGGTGGACAACGTTTGTCTTGCCGAAGGATCTCCGGGGGAAGACAGAATTGGTGGGCTGTGTAGGACGATCAGGAAGATCTGGTAAACTACCCGACGGAAGAACGCGAAGTAGCCATACTACTTTAAAAAAGACGGTACTATTAATGCGCACGCGCACGTTTCATTAGCCACACCCACCCAGGAGTAAAACCTAAACGGCCATGGCCGTCGTGGCCGTTGCGGTTCCTACGGCCCTGTACAGGTGGCTCTCGACAACTAGCAAGCCGCACTTAGCCGGAAAAAAGGCGAAGTTTTGAATTTAAATCTGGTAAAGGGTCTTCAATGCCATAGTAACCGGTCGAATCAACTTTTTGTTTCTTGAAAAGCAAGCGTTTTCGCAGGAATTTTCTCACACTTTGGAGCTTAAGTATAAAGTAAGGCTTGCTTAATGCTGTAGTTTCAGAATAAACTGGGGTCAAGCCTAAAAAGCCGTGTTTTTTTAAGAAAAAAGTTCCCCGCGCGCGCGCTTAAAGGGCATACGTACAATCCATACATACATACATATATACATATATACATATAACACTAGTGGTGTGCTTGAGCACAAATGGCGAGCGAGCCTAAAGACTATACTATTTTTATTGACTTCTAACACTGAAGCTACTGAAAATAAGGTCCAGTTTTTTAATTTAGCATACAGGGTAAAGGGATTTCAGTGCCATAGTAACAACTCTCTGCAACTGCTTGAATTGAAGGAAAAAACAACAACAACAAAACAATACGCGTTATTTAAAAGTTTTCTTTGTGATATTCTTTAGCTAAGTAGTGGTTGTAACACACAATGCTTTGACACAGCTGGACATGCACCTACACAGACTTACCTTGGCAGTAGTCTAGTGGACAATGTATTTTCAGGTAAATACTGTGCGCAAGGCTTATAACCATGACAAAGAGCGCATTGACTTACCACCGCCACTAACTCGAATAGAAATGGAAGTCCCTTAAGTTTTCAAGTATTAACTGCACCCGCAAAAGAATTCAAAACGGTAAACAATTCAATTTCTAGGGTGATACGGGTACTGATCGATAAACCAGAGGATTCTATTTAGTGCAATTTGGGACGGGGTCGAACAAATAACTAACACAAAAACGCGAGGGTCAAAGTACAAAATGACATACGTACGTCCTAACATATATACAAATAAACTAGTGGTGTGCTTGAGCACAAATGGCGAGCGAGCCTGATAGTTAGGTAACATAAAATGTTACTATGTTTTAGCTTACTTCATGCAAACACTATAATAGCAGTTATGACATTTGATTTCAGCAAACAAATACAAAATCACTCTCTTACCTTATTAATGGTAACTTTTGTAGTATCAAACATCAACCATTCTGATAATCTCAATCACCAGTAACTCTTGAACAAGCTCTCAGCTACGATAAAAAATAAACTAGTGTTATTATTTGTAATTTTAGCCAACAAATATGGAATTACTACTTACATCATTCTTGAGTATTGATAACTTCTGTAGTATCAAATTGAAGTTACTTTGACCATCTGAAAAAACAAAAGACAATCAATTTTAGCACACAAATACAAAATTACTTTCTTACCTCATTTTCTTGAGCAGTGGTAACTTTTGTAGTACCAAATTTGAGCCAATCTGACTATTTGAATTTACCAGTCACTGTTGACAAGCTCTTAGCTACAAAAAAAAAAGGCCAGAGTTAATTTTGCATATTTAGCTAACAATTATGGAATTACGTACTTACCTCAGCTTCCCTCGAGAAGTAGTAGCTTCCTTAGCATTAATACTACGGCATTCTGACTATCAACGGCTTTGACAACCAACAACCGGCACTCCGTATCCCCCCATAAAACGGCGAAGTTTTGAAATTAAGTCTGGAAAAGGGTCTTCAATGCCATAGTAACCTGTCGAATCAACTTTTTGTTTCTTGAAAAGCAAGCATTTTCGCAGGAATTTTCTCACACCTTGGAGCTTAAGTATAAAGTAAGGTTTGCTTAATGCTGTAGTTTCAGAATAAACTGGAGTCAAGCCTAAATAGCCGTGTTTTTAGGAGAAAAAAGTTCCCCGCGCGCGCGTTTAAAGAGCATACGTACCATCCATACATACATACATATATATAACATATACCCGATTTTGCATTATCCACCCCTAATACTGTCTCGCTCGCTTCGCTCGCTCGCCACCTAGTGGTGTGCTTAAGCACAAATGGCGAGCGAGCCTAAGGACTATACTATTTTTTATTGACTTCTAACACTGAAGCTACTGAAAATAAGGTCCAGTTTTTAAATTTAGCATACAGGGTAAAGGGATTTCAGTGCCATAGTAACAACTCTCTGCAACCGCTTGAATTGAAGGAAAAAAAAACAACAACAAAACTATACACGTTATTTAAAAGTTTTCTTTGTGATATTCTTTAGCTAAGTAGTGGTTGTAACACACAATGCTTTGACACAGCTGGACATGCACCTACACAGACTTACCTTGGCAGTAGTCTAGTGGACAATGTATTTTCAGGTAAATACTGTGCGCACGGCTTATAACCATGACAAAGAGCGCATTGACTTACCACCGCCACTAACTCGAATCGAAATGGAAGTCCCTTAAGTTTTTCAAGTTTTAACTGCACCCGCAAAAGAATTCAAAACGGTAAACAATTCAATTTCTAGGTGATACGGGTACTGATCGATAGACCAGAGGATTCTGTTTAGTGCAATTTGGGACGGGGTCGACAACCGAACTAACACAAAAACGCGAGGGTCAAAGTACAAAAATGCCTTACGTACGTCCATACATATATACAAATAAACTAGTGATGTGCTTGAGCACAAATGGAGAGCGAGCCTAAAGACTATACTATTTTTGTATGAATGATTTTGACTTCTAACACTGAAGCTACTGAAAATAAGGTCCAGTTTTTAAATTTCGCATACACGGTAAAGGGATTTCAGTGCCATAGTAACAACTCTCTGCAACTGCTTGAATTGAAGGAAAAAAACAACAAAACAATACACGTTATTTAAACGTTTTCTTTGTGATATTCTTTAGCTAAGTAGTGGTTGTAACACCCAATGCTTTGACACAACTGGACATGCACCTACACAGACTTACCTTTGCAGTAGTCTAGTGGACAATGTATTTTCAAGTAAATACTGTTGCGCACGGTTTATAACCATGACAAAGAGCGCATTGACTTACCACCGCCACTAAGGATTCTCATCTCGTTAATTGAAAAATACTGAACTGTGAACGCTTTACCTAACTTACGTAATTAGAAGCGCGGGCGAAAACAGAGGTCTCGCGTACCCCCCATAAACAGATAAATAAATAAATATAGCGAAATCTCGATTGCGTTACCCCTGAGAGTGTCTCGCTCGCTTCGCTTGCTCGCCAATAAATAAACTAGTGATGTGCTCATAGCACAAAATAGCGAAGCGAGCGATGCATGTTCCCTGTAATTGCAGCTATTCCATGCATGCTTGGTGTGGCTACAAAATACTGTCAGATTCTTTACTTTGCTACCTGTTTCTGTTTCGTTTTAGCTCTCCTCCTCCTTACCCTGTCTTTTTCATTTCTTATCGCTCTCCTTACTAATTTTTCTTCAGGAGTTTCTAACGCCCTCAAAGCTCTTGACGAGCACTTCTAACGTTTTGTCTACTGGGCATCGCTACTTCGTTCGTACGGCGGGTAAACAAAACAAAATGTTGCTAAGAAGGTTACCCGGCCCGCGCAAGCGCGTAGGAGAAAGGGTACACACGTACGCCCACGCAAGAACAAAAACAATTTCTAGACCTAAATATATATATATATATATCGCGAACTCATTAGAGAGTCAGCTCCGCTCGCTTCGCTGAATAAACAAACATCCCCGATTTTAAATTGTGTTACCCCTGTAAGTGTCTCGCTCGCTACGCTCGCTCGCCAATAAACAAACATCCCCGATTTTCGATTGTGTTACCCCTGTAAGTGTCTTGCTTGCTACGCTCGCTCGCTAATTAAATCTGTACTAAAAGCTTGGGATTATAAGAGGGGTACTGATAGACGCATGCGAGACCAGAGTTTATAAGTTCCGGTGTCACAGGACGCGGCCTCCGCCCGGACGGGAGCTCCGGGGGCGTTGTCGTCCTAGGACTGCGCCTCCTCACCGGAACCTGCGTACTAGGATGGATACTCCCGGTTAGGACGTTAACTCCCCACCCTGCTTAAACTCAAACGTGACAAAGTTACTATTTATTCACCTTAGAGATATAGCTAGTAGATTCATTTCTTGCTACTAGATAGTTAGATTAGCTAGTTCTAGTTTGATGAACTTTTAGTGTCAACGTTTTTTTTCTTTCTTTTTTACTTGAAAGTGTCTTCAATCAGTTCAAAATAGCGCAAGCTCCAATCCAACATTCTCACCAGACATAACTCCTGACTATAATTCTTATAGCTAACTACTTCAAGTGAGCCACTTACTCAAGATAATGAAATTTTTATAGGACATTTACACTGAAGCAGACGAGATATATAGCTACACCTATCTAGGTGTTACCAAATAATTGTCAATGTATAAAAAAAAAACGGCTTAAATTATTGATTTTTCGTAGTCTAATTGCCACTAGACTTGGAGTTCAATATAATATGAACTCAGTGAATTCCACTTCACCATGAACTATAGTACTGAAATCAAGATATTGAATAACTTCTAGCTAGCTATTTCCAGAAATTGACAAAAATAATAGCTATTTTAGAATAATAAAAAAACAACACTATGCAGCCAATGAGAATTGGCTATAGCTATTCTGAATAATTAACAAAAAATGCTTGAGTAATAGTACTACAAGTTTGAGAATAAGTAGAGAAAAATACATAATACAGTTGGCCCCAAGAATCATTCCAGTATTAAAGCATAGCCTAAAACTTTGGTATTCCATTTTAGTACAAGAGTTGGGTTTTAGTTTTTGTACTAAAACTATTACAGGTATCCACAAGAAGTCATTGCTAGCTATTATTTTATTAAAGTAATAGCTGAAGTGGTTAGAAAAGTTTGGAAAAAAGACATTCTGATTATTTAGTTCAATTTTATAACAAATAGCTAAAAATTTTTTTATAGCTATGAATTATTTTTGCTATAGCTATGGCTAGTGTAGACATTTACCTATAAAGTTAAGATTCTTTTCACTTAAAATGACTGGAAAATTTAACTTTTAGAATGAACCATGAAGAAAGTTGGACCAAGTAACTGTGAGGTGGATATGGACTCATACAGCTGATCCATCATGATGTTTAGTTTGTATGTGGGTGTGAGTCAGCAAGTTTCACAGCAAACCTCTGCAAATAGCTAGCTAGCTACTTTAGTTATGCTCCAATACAATTATAGATGCAAGTGATAAAATATTCTTCTAAAAATTATATAAGTATTGTAGTCTGGATTTTTCGCCTCGTGAGAATGGAGTCCAAAATATTTTGATTAATGAAATTAATTGGTACTAAAAAGTTCATCAAACTCAAGTTAATCGACCATGAGTAAAGCGAAGAATCTACCATACTTCTAAGGTAAATAAAAACTGTAAGTTTGCCCAAGTTTGAGTCAAGCAGGGTGGGGAGTTAATGTCCTAACTGAGGAGTGTTCATCCTAGTGCACAAGTTCCAGTGGGGAGGTTCCATCCTAGGACGACAACGCCCCCAAAGCAAACCTCTGCAAATAGCTACTTCAGTTCTGCTCCAATATAATTATTAATTCAAGTAATGACATATAATGTGATAGCCAATTGCAATAAGTTCGTTGTAAGCTATACACAGTATAAGCTTGTTATAAGGTTTAGAATAGGATAGAGTATAGCTATTCAGCTTATTTTCAAATCAAAATATAGGCAGGTTTCTTATAACGGTGCTTATATCATGGATTATTACGAAATTCAGAGACAATTATGATTTCATTAATTATTATTGTTGTCATTATATTGAATGCATTATATCAAGACTGTAAACAAAAATTGATTTAATTGTTTGAAATATCGAATACTAAAAGTTAAGTTTCACCACAGTCTCTGCAAGCCAACAGCCATATTCCTGAAAGTATTTCATACCTAAATATTCAAAGTAAATATTCTGCATGCCAATAAACATAGCATGTGTGAAAGTATACAAAAATACCTTACTACAATATAAACAGATTTAAAACCCATACTCCACGTGATACATAAGACACGTAAACACATTGTGCAAACACACACACATGATGAGTATAAATCTAAAAGTGAACACACACATGATGTGTAGAAGTCTAACTCTCAGTATTACTTCACACTAGCTAGTGATTACAAATACCAAAATAAAATATTATGCCAGTACCAATGTGAATATAATCTAAGTTGATATGTAGCTGTCGATAAGTAACTCGTGCAATGAAATGATAGATATCGATGCTGTCTCCTGAGAAAAGCTAAAGTACAAGAGATACATGCCTCAACAGTAGTGTAACACCTAGCACTCCAGTAAACCACTGAGAATATAGTATAAAGCAAACATACAGTGTGACAATAGGGGGCGTTACAATAAAAGCTTATGATCATAGCTACAGAAGAAAAAAAAATAATCACTAGTTTTTTCTGAAAACAAAACAAAAAAACAAACAAACAAACAAACAAAAAACAAAACAAAAAAAACAACAACAAACAAAGTATAGTAATAGGAAATTTTTCTGTTTTTAACAGTCATTATAACTCAACCCAACTAACATGTGCCCTGTTTTTACCTGTCCTGTTTTTTTTTGTTAGTTTGTTGTTGTTGTTGTATTTTTTTAATTTGGTGGTTTTTAAATTACACAGCCAGTGATGAGGGTTAATAAAAAATTTTCCCCTGCATAATAACACCTTAGAAAAAGAACTCTGTGAATTGCATGCTAATGCTATGTAATGTAAACATCGTCTTCTTCCTGTTCACGCTCAAAGTTAATTTTTTTTGTTGAGAAATATGTGCAGGTCATACAAAACAAAAAATGATGATAATAAAAACATCATAACATCATCACTGCATACATTGACCATTCACAACAATTATAAGCGAGATTATATCCAAGTCAAGTATCATCTACCTTACACTTAGCTTGTAACCATAGAATAAGCAACAGAAGATTGGCACAATGTACAGGAATTAGCAAGCCATTGGGAAGAAATTGGATGGAAGAAAATAAGTTAGGTCCTATACTCATTAGCCCCAGCTTCCTTTTCAGTAGCTATCTATGCAGTCTTCACATAACATTTTCATGGCTAACTTGCAAGATTATCTTTAAAATGGAAGCAAAATAATATAAGACACATCATTAATGTTTTCAATAATAATAATAATCACTAGGCCACCTAAGTAATAAGTACTCAGCCCAACATTCTTCACAACAAAACTATTTTCTGTGCAGTTTGCCTCAGACATCCAGAAAAGCACAGAGTAGGTAGTTACAGAAAGAGTGCAAGTTAAATAATAATTTAGCACAACTAAACTAATCAATGTATTATATAGCTAGCTATATAAATGTAATAAAGTAAACAAATAAAAAATATTGAATGCTTACTCGCTACTTTAATAACAGCACTATTAATTTAAGCTGTCATATTGTTAATAGCATCTTCAATAGTACAGTTTTCAATTTTCGCCTTCACACGAACCATCATCTAAATTTAACATTTAATAGCTGGAATAATTCAATGGCTAATGTTGGCAGTTCAATATCTTACTTCTGGTAGCAATACATCCAATGCATATGCAAAAGTACATTCACTGTCAAAATCCTGTGCTGTGGTCAGAATTTGTTTCAGTAATGCCGAAACCTGTAGCCTCTAATGGTGGAAATAATGGCAGGGAAACTTCCATCCGCACATCATTTTGTCTATCACCATGGCACAAATAAGCAAAAGCAGAAGCTAAAGTATGCCAACAAATACGGACCAATAAAAGACTAGCCTAGTGATCAGGTAACCAATGAAGTGTAGTTAATTAATTAGATGCTATTTTGTGAGGCATCTTCGCTATTGCAAGTAGCCCACAATCTGAATAGCCTTTCTGATACTGAGTCTTAACATATTTTATGGTGATATGATGCTCAGATTGCAGGAGGTCAGCAACTATTGCTTTATTAGAAGTTGATAATCTTGTATTCATGCTGTCATACACTAATATCACATTTGCTGGACATCGGATATCAAGATCCAATGATTACTCAACACGTGTAAACATTGTATAAAATCCTTGCCTTTGTGAACAGAAAATGTTCTCGTGTATTGCAAAGTAGGAGGTTCAAAGCCAGATATATTTGGATGCTGTTTCTTCAAAAGAAACTGAGCCGCACTAACATGACTATCACTGAGCCATTTGTTCGATGCCAGTATCATTTTGTCTTCCATAGTGAGTGAAATACCTTCAACTACTATCCAAGTGCTGTCAGCTGTGAATGAAGGGTTCGTCTGGTCCGTGAGATCTGAAACAACAGCAATGCTTCGTAATTTTGTGATGTTGACACATTCTCTACCTGGATGGCAGTAATGACCACACACATAGCCTGCCTTTTTGCAAGAACATTTGTGACTCCCACATCATGCCTGCATTTACAGCTTCTCTTAGTTTGAGTACTCAATAAATTCGACTGTGAAGAAACATACGACTTTACTTGTGCATCTGATGAAACTACAGAAACAATATTGGTAAATGAAGGATATGACATTGTCACTGGTGATTTTGTCAAACTCATAGAATGAGGTAAAAGTGACTTCGTTGATGTATAAACTTGTTCAACATTTGTTGACAATAAAGGTACCACTGAAGCTAGCATTGAGACCTGTGAAGGTACCACTGAAGCTAGCATTGAGACCTGTGAAGGTACTGCTGAAGGTAGCGCTGACACTTGTGAAGGAACCACTGAAGGTACCACTGACACCTGTGAAGGTACCACTGAAGGTAGCGCTGACACTTGTGAAGGAACCGCTGAAGCTAGCATTGAGACCTGTGAAGGACTGCTGACGCTGACACTTGTGAAGGTACTGACACTTGTGAAGGTATTGCTGAAGGTAGCATTGAGACCTGTGAAGGTACTGCTGAAGGTAGCGCTGACACTTGTGAAGGAACCACTGAAGGTACCACTGAAGGTACCACTGACACTTGTGAAGGAATCACTGACGGTAGCGCTGACACCTGTGAAGGTACCACTGAAGGTAGCGCTGACACTTGTGAAGGTAAACTATTTGAGTTATGCTGTGGTTGTTCCTGAATACTACAAGGTGAATAGTATTCTTTCAGGAATACTCCATTGAATGACTTCTTCAAAATTTTTCTTGTTTTTTATTTTAGCTGGTATAATTGTGAAGTTACCACTGAAGGTAGCATTGAGACCTGTGAAGGTACCACTGAAGGTAGCGCTGACACTTGTGATGGTACCACTGAAGCTAGCATTGAGACCTGGGAAGGAACCACTGAAGCTAGCATTGAGACCTGTGAAGGTACTGCTGAAGGTAGCGCTGACACTTGTGAAGGAACCACTGAAGGTACCACTGAAGGTAGCGCTGACACCTGTGAAGGTACCACTGAAGGTAGCGCTGACACCTGTGAAGGAACCACTGAAGGTAGCGCTGACACCTGTGAAGGTACCACTGAAGGTAGCGCTGACACCTGTGAAGGTACTGCTGAAGGTAGCGCTGACACCTGTGAAGGTACCACTGAAGCTATCATTGAGACCTGTGAAGGAACCACTGAAGGTATCACAGACACTTGTGAAGGAACCACTGAAGGTACCACTGACACTTGTGAAGGAACCACTGAAGGTAGCGCTGACACCTGTGAAGGTACCACTGAAGGTAGCGCTGACACTTGTGAAGGTAAACTATTTGAGTTACGCTGTGGTTGTTCCTGAATACTACAAGGTGAATAGTATTCTTTCAGGAGTACTCCATTGAACGACTTCTTCAAAATTTTTCTTGTTTTTTATTTTAGCTGGTATAATTGTGAAGGTACCACTGAAGGTAGCATTGAGACCTGGGAAGCAACCACTGAAGGTAGCGCTGACACTTGTGATGGTACCACTGACACTTGTGAAGGTATTGCTGAAGGTAGCATTGAGACCTGTGAAGGTACCACTGTAGATAGTACTGACACCTGTGAAGGTAAACTATTTGAGTTATGCTGTGGTTATTCCTGAATACTACAAGGTGAATAGTATTCTTTCAGGTACTCCATTAAACAACTTCTTCAAAATTTTTCCTGTTTTAGATTTTAGCCGGTATTTTCCTTTACCCATATTTTTGTATACAATATAAGGACCCTTCCATGTGGTGTCCATTTTGCCCCCCATTCTATGTGCATGCTTCATATTTTTTAACAAAACACTACTTCCATCAGGATATACCTACATAAAATCGAATAATTAATACTTATACAATACAAAACTGTTATATATACCTTAAATGAATTATGCTTTGCATCATATTGCTTCTTCTGCTTCTCCTGTGCCACTGAGATGTTATCTTTAGCTTTACTGTGACAAAAATCACGTACTTTAACTAAATTTGATATAATCGCATTTATATTCTCAGCCTCTTCAGTGTCACTCAACTGCCATTCTCTCCACATTCTTCTTTCTCCATCTCAAATGAGACAGCTTTTCGTGCTTCACGATTATAAACCAGAAAAAAGGAGTAAATTTAGTGGATGCATGCTTAGAGATTCTGTAAGCATACAGTGCAGCTGGTATATGTGTATCCCATTCCTTTTCATTTGAACCCACCACTTTTTTCAGAGTATTTAGAAGAGTTTGGTTAAATCTCTCATCTAATCCATTTGTTTGTGGGTGATATGAACTAGATATACAATGCTGTATATTTGTAGACTTAAAGAGGTAACTGTTTACAGCATTAATAAATTTTCTACCCTGATCAGATTGTATAATTTTAGGCCAGCCATGTCTACAGAAAACATCGAATAAGAAGTCTGCCACACCTTCAGCACATTTAGACTTCAGGGGTGTAGCCTCTGGCCACTTGGAAAAATAATCACTAAGTGTGACTATATATTTATTTCCACATTTTGTCTCTGGAAGTGGTCCCCACTAAATCAATCCCTACTCTGTCCCATACTTTAGAGACAGATATTGGATGTAATTCGGATCTTGGTTTCTGAAGCACATTATTAGTATGTTGACACTTATCACAATGTTGACATAACTCCTTGACATCATCATGCATCCCCTTCCAGTAAAATTCTTCTGCAATCTACAAATAAAGTAAATTTTAAGCTAGGGGTGATTCCAACATTGCATTGTAGTGAGTGAGTCATCCCAGTTGTAAATCCTAAAATTCAGTTTCCCTAATCTTTAAAGTATACTATTACATGGTCCTTATCTAGTACTCCCCTCTATCCCCATTACATACGTATAGGATACACCATGACATGGAGGTCAAGTTAGGATTTACACAATCATAGACCAAAGGCTCGAAAATAGTGCAAATCCATTACTGACCGAAAGGAGGGGTGCGATAGACTTATACTATGGCTCTAAGCAATACAAAATGCACTAAAACATTTTTTTTATTGGACAGTTTACTTATTCACCTCCAAAGAGGTGGGTATGAAATATATTCACTGCGAATCGAGCAATCTGATTGGATGGTTTGAATGTACCATGGTACAAATATATATATTTAGAACCCGTTGCTTAGGTGTACTAACTTGGTAAGTGTGCACTATTTTTTGCCTTTAGGTATATAAACTGTGCATACTAACCACCCTTGGGGTATTGCTATTTTTGAGTTTTAGTTTAATAGAATAGTTAACTTTGTTGTTTATAATAATATGATGAGGTTAGTTACTGTTATAATAAGGATGTTAGATAAACATACAATGAGATATATTTGTTTATGAGTAGTTTTTTGCTTTTTTTTTTTTTTATTCGTTCCTGTTGTGTTACATTTAGGGACTGCAGTTCTCTTCATCTTCACCAATGTCTTGTAAAAAACGTTCACAATCTTGAAGTGAAGCATCACAGGATGTCATGGAATTGGCACTAGAACTGCCTTGGTTCATGGTTATATTGACACTGCAGTTATTGAAATTCATTATTGGAGTGCTATTTTGTTCAATGGATGTTTGCAAATGTTTCATTTGGTTATTAAATGTTGTTTGCTGTTTTGATGCAAGAATATTGGCTACTGCTTGGTGTTGTTGCTGACTCGTGTTCTCGTATCTGCGCAGTGCCTCAACGGAGCGATGGCCTGTTCTCTGTTGAATGATTTTTTCAGGAACTCCAGCCAAATATAACTCAGTAGCCCCAGTTGCGCGAAGGCTATGATTTGTTTTGTGACCTCGTATTAGCACACTTGCACATATCTTTAATGATAGTGGCGAGCTTGTTCCTTCCTATGGGGACTGATGAAAACCACAAGATTCTCTCTTGTTTAATGTTACGCTTTGGTAGTGGACGCAGATAAAAGTGATTCGATCCTGAAGGAATTCGCTTAAAATATTGGTCGAGTAAATAGCAATGGCATCGCTCACCAGCATCGTAGCAACGCATTATTTTGACTGACTTGTTGGCAATATTTAACTGAGCAAATCCTCCACTTCTATTTTTTGATGCATTCTCTGTGTAAATGTAGCCACCTTCCACTCTTTGAAACTGTGAAACTCTTAAGTTCCTGTGTTCCTCTCCTCCACGTAGGCAGCACCCTTTTCCATTGTAAAAAAAAATAGAATTAAGAAGTGCTTGAGGAGAATCTGTACCCATCATCACCCCGCTCTTCCATAGTTTGTTTTCCTCTTCTTTTGTGAAGGGTTCTGCATTCTTAGATGTAGCACCAACACCTTCAGCTCTAAGTTTTTTAAATATCCCATCCAGAGTATTGTGCAATTGAGAAAATGCCGGATTATTTTTGGCTAGTATATTTGGAGCCTCTGGATTAATAGACCGCATGTACCTCAATATAGCACTGAACATTAAATATAGCGTTTTAGGTGGATATTGCTCTCCATTTACTTTTCTCACTTCGACTGCAAATATTTTGAGCCAATAATTTAATGTGGCTGAATCTTGACGATCAAATATATCTGTCGGACACTTTACGCTAGAGTGTAGGTTGTGGCTTTCCCTCCAAGTGTTGAAGGTGGTCAAGACCCACTTTGTTGCATCTTGAGTCTTCTTAGGAACTTGTTTTAGAGACAGAGTCTTTATTTCTTCTTCAGAACTAAGATGAAATCTTGTTTGGGTGACCAGAGGCATGGAGTTTTGTACACAACCTTCACAATTACTGACACTATGGTAATGGGGTTCATTTACTGGCGAAGAATGACTACAACCTTGTGTTTCCTGAGCAAAAGCAACTATATTTTCACAGAAGAATTCGCTTGACACCGCCATTTGTGCGAAAATTCTGACCAAGTTGCTAGTGGAAACTGGGCAGGCGTGGGTAAACGGGTTCTAAAATAGTTAGAGCATGCGCGCTTAGGTACTGAAGCCCAAGGGCCGTAGGCCCGAGGGCTTTGTGCACTAAATCCACCAGTACCTAAGCGCGTATGCTCTAACTATTACATATATATATATATATATACACTCTGTCGATTTGAGTTGAGTCAGCTGCAAGCATGGTAAATGAGGAATGTACTTAGCTGAAACTGATGCACCTCTTTGCATGTATGCTTTCCCAGAGCATCTATCCAATCACAAATGCAACTTACTTTATTGTATGTTTTATCTCTCCCAAAATGCATACCATCCACACCACCATGACACATTTGCAGAATCCTTTTCTTTTCTTTGGAATCAACTACTACTCTTCGCAAGTGTTGAGTGCCAGACTCATGACTCTTAGAAACGTAAAGGCACAGATTCTTTGCCTACAAAAGTATATAGAATCATTAAAGTTTTAGTTATATAATTTAGAAAAGATATTCATACTGTCACTATATTAATGGGTAATTTCAGTGTTTTTTGTGAGCGAGTTGTTATGGCAAACTAAGCACGTTTTAAGTACGTAATGTAAGTGAAATGAAAAGTGTACATACATTTTTGTATTAAAAATTTGATAAACAAATTCACTATCTAATTGCTTCAAAGCATTTCATATAAAAAAAAGGCGAAGATTAACAAGTGGTAGCTACAAGATTTAGGACTAATTCATTTAGCTATACATAATAATTAGCAGATAGGAGTGTTATGTACAGACAGATAAACATAGTTTAAGGAGGAAGTTATATTATGACAACTCCCAATTATTTCTTTTCATGAATTTAAAATCATTAAAGATTAGACTCTATAATTCACACCAAATATTCTGGACATTCACATTGTAAATATACTACTAAAAATTAGAAAAATCTATGATGTGATTGGTTTGACATAAAATCACCATTTTAATAAATAATTTGACAATGATAGTCTCTAATTTGACAACACTTATAACTAATTACTAGAAATGCTTTATCCACTCCTGGATAGTTTCACATAATTCTAAAGACATTTTGACAACACTTGTCACTAACTCATTCTTTATAAATCATTTGAAAACAAAGTCTAGATGAGAAATATTACTGCAGAATTGTTCCGATGCTATTGAAATTAAAGTTCAATCTACATGAATTATACAGAAAAAGTGGCCAAGTTTTAATTGTTTTATGCATGATGGCTGATTTCAGAGGATTTGACAACATAACCAAAAAAATTCCAAGCGGGAAGCTCAGATTAGTGTACTTCTTACTGTGTAGCGAGAATATTTGTCTCTTATGTTCCGTTTCTGATAAACTTGTTTTCACTTTTATATAGTAAAATGTCAGAGTATTCCTGATACGAAGCCATACTCGTGTAGCTAGCGCTTCCAAGATGCACCGTAGTGGGCAGGGCAATAGGTGGAGCTCAGAGCGCTTCAGAGAGCATGATGGGGCACCCGGTTCAGGAACTTTTTCCACTTCGGTTAGTGAAAATATTACGGAACTCGCACAGTTTTTAAGTGCTTGAAACTTGGAACTACACGCTTTTATTTAACGCGCTGCAGTACATTTTCGTTAAATTTTGCGTCGCGTCCAGAATATGGCCAGCCGGAGCTTTTCGCTGCCTCCTTTGAAAGTGACCAGGCATGCTAAGGGTGGTTCAAAAGCTGTGACCTTTCTGCAAAGCTCCTTTCCCAAGCCACTTAGTAGTGAGCCACTTAGTCAAGAGCCACTGACTGCAAGGGCCCCTCCAGAAGAAATCCATACAACTGGTTTTGAATTATGTGATGCAAGTGTTGAGGAACCTACTGCATATGAGTTAGAGATGAAAGCATCTGTAAGGAGCTGGGAGCAAATTAGAGAGCCAATGATGAGGGCAGTTATTGAAGGAGTTGGTAGGTGTGTATTTTTGTTATCTTTTTTTTTTTCAGTCAGTAGGTCTGAAATAATAATAGTAGGTAGCAGTTTTCTATTTTTGAATTTTATTTTTCTGAAATGTCAGTTTAAGTTTTAAATAAAATTTGTTGCAGAGAAAACTTCTATTATGGAGAACTTAACTATAGTACAATAAATTTCCTACCTGCTGATGCCCCTGAACTACTTGGCATGTAAAATTATACATGTATAGTTCAGTACTTGTGACAGGTTCTGGGAAAAGGTACGACTTACACAATACAAAACTTTTAGAACAGGTTAAAACTCAAGCTGAGGCCAAAATGTTCAATTTTCATTTTTATTATAATCTGTATTCTTTCTTTTACCTCTTGTCAAAGTTTAAATACTTGATACAGTTGGCAAGTGGGTCAACCAGCCGCTTATACATAGCTTAGCAATTGATTCAAAACAGGAGGTATATGTTTGAATCTCATACTGCATAATTCTTTTTCTGCCTCATAAAATATATATCTTTATATTAGGTTCATTGCCTGATCAGGCCTGCTTAGTGTGTGTTGTCTACTGCTGGAACTGCTTTGAATTGTACCATAGGAAGAGAAATATATTTCACGTACCCGAAAGGCTTGAGGTATTTTATAGTACCTTTAATTTAAGTCTGTGTTACAAAAGTGAAAAATAATTGCTTTGTGTTTGTATAGAATGGATACTTCACTGCAGTGAGGCGTACCATAGAACATCCTGATGTGAGATCTTGCAAGTCAGGTTGCATTGCCAAGACTATCGAGCTGGAAGTTATTGATGAATGGGGTTAAGTTGGGTACTATCCCATGAATACAATATAATCATGAGTTGTTGTTGTTGTTATTGTTATTATAGGTACTTGCCACAAAGTTCACTTTTTAAGTTGTAATTGTGAACCTCTTACTGTATCTCTTTCTCGGGCAAAAATTTGGCCAGCGTCTCCGACAAGCCCTCGTCTTGGATTTTCCTTTGGTCTATTAGATTTAGTTGAAGCATTGATGCTTGAATGCCAGGTTGCTCTGAAAGATTTTTGTAGTGCCATCAAGTTCCGAAATCCTTTTCCAACTTTAAAAGTATATTAAGCAATGTGTTTATTAATAATTTTAGTCTTTTTTTTTTTTTTAGAAAAGAGAGATCTATGGTGCTTTTTCTACTGCAGATTCATGCGACATCAAATGAGGCACATGAATTTTTTTGATGAAGTTCTGGATTGTGGTAATCAATGTCCAGATTGTCCTCAGGTTAATAGTACCATGAATGTGATATTTAATGGAGTGTAATTGTTAAATAGTATCATTTTTGTGCAAAAATTACAGAATAAAGGGAAGATTGTGTTTTCTTTGGATGGATGTTTTGGATTGGTACGAAAACAATCAGCTGGATTGAGCTGGCGAAGTCCTCTTTATGGAGACTTGTACTTCTTGGATCAAGATAGGGTAGATCAGTATGTCGGTGACTATCCAAAGCCCAAACCATTGGCAACTGTAAGTCAACTAATGCCTTATCAGTATTTTTATGATGCACTGTTAATTGAATTAGGAGTGTAATGACTTTGTGGCTGGAAATATGATCCGCAGTGCTAATCGGTACAAACGTTTGGATGAAACGGCAGTGTATGGGTATTGTTGCCGACATGAATTTCCAGGGAAGTTTATTAGCTTCAAGCATGGTGAACGGTAAGTCCATCAGAATCAGATCCTAGTTTTACAATAGTGTATCTGTTATAGGCTGTCCTATGCAGTTCACATGCTTGAGAATATCCTAGCCACTCATTCCAATGAGGAGATATTTGTCATGTATGACATAGCATGTACTCTTACACAGCATCTCAAAGTGAGTAATAGAAACAAACACATTACAATATACGTATAATGTAGAATTATTTATACATTACTGGATTTAGTTGCAGAAGCGTACTGATATCCTTGATCGTCTCAAGTTGAGTCTTCCAACTTTTCACTGTTACGGACATAAAGTATCCTGTCAGGTACTAATTTATTGTGAAAAAATTTAACATATATACCATTTAAACTCATAAAACAGATGCGGTATGGGCCACGACGTTGCGTTGGACTAGGTTTAAGTGACGGTGAGAACATGGAAAGGCTTTGGTCTAACTTGAGGCGATTTTCCAAGATGACTAAAGAAATGAGGCCATCTCATCGGATAGATGTTCTCTCTAGTGCACTCTTGTTTTATGGTTTGAGAACCATTAGAAAACTCGGCAAGTGCTGTTTACGTTTATCATCTGTTATCCAAATAATAAATAGATCATGCTTTTTTACAATCCTTATTTATCTGAAACTACGCTTGGTTAATCTTTTCATATTCTATAAAGAAGGCAATGTTGTTATTATCACCAAAGTGACACTCTCCCATGAATAAGCTAGGGAAATTGTTATTGTGTGACCCTTACAAAAACAACTTTAATTGGCTTTTATTTTAGTATCAAAGTGTTTGCCATTCTAATATCCCTTACCTATTGTAACTATCACTTAAATCTAATGAATATGATTACATGGTTTTGGTTGCCTAGCGACTGTACCAAGGCTTTACAGGTGGTTATTTTGCTTGTTTGAATTTTTTTAACTGACTCATGAGAAATCAGTGATTCTTCCTTTTTTTTTTCCTTCATACAATTTATATTTATTGACAAATAATGTGTATAAATGTAAATATGGCTATAGAATAATAAATTTTTTGGTGAACAAGTCAGAATAGTATCACTATCACTTCCGCTATTCTCAAGAACTTGGAGCTAACCTTCTAAAGCTTCCTGTTCTAACACTCTTAGCCCTTCTGCTACCACCACAGACCCCTTCCTACAAATACCTGTTATAAATAGACTACAATTTCTACTGGAGTTTGTACAGCTTGATTGTACTGGCTTCTTGAGGCTACATCTTTACTTTCTCATGCATTAATTATAAAGATAACTGCTGCGTAGGTAGCTGACTATCTGCCCTCGCTGCCTTCTTCTCTGGAGAGACTGAAATCTCTGTTATTCAAAAGCTCTACAGCCCTGGAAGTTGTAAAACGAGTAGCCATAACTCCAGATCGAACGGTCCAACAAATAGGCAAAGATTCCATAGTAAATTGAGTTCTCTGCTATTTTTAAGTGGCTAATCCAAAAGAGCTATTTTTTAAGCGTCTTTCGATTACCATATATCATACATAGCTTCAATATTGGTTTTTTTATAGTCGTCAACTACTGTGGGCCACATTATTGCAGATGCAACAGTTAAGGGACCCCTTCACGACTGAATTTTGAGTATTTAATTTTTTTAATTATTGTGATAGGGATAATTAGCTAGTTATAACCTTCTTGCACATGCATGTTGAGGGCTAAACGGTGCGAGTTTATTATTTCTGTATATTTCTATCCATAGCCACTTTAATCCAGTCAAGATACCAAAAAGCTATCAATACCAAGAGAGTAGCTGAGGAGTTGTTGCTTCAGCACTCTGAGTTTTCACAACGTAAGAGCAATACATTGGTGTCTAGCCCTCTAGTCTCAGTTCAGCTAATGTAAATATAATGAATATCAGCAATATCTTCAATATTAGTTTATAGGGTTTACTTTTGCTGAATCAGCAAATATATAGTGAACTACAATTGTATTTTTTGTTGATATTTTACTATATTCAAATGCTATGTATTCTGCATTAGTTTTCGTTTATAGGTATAATGGAACAAATCATTTTTCTTCTTTATCTTGCTTTTTTACATTCTATGACTTACTATTTAGAAGATATGGCATTTCTGATGTATTTATTTGTTTTCGATGGTGGCCTTTTTATTTTAGAAGAAATTGAGAAATGGTTAGATGAAGAAGCTGTAACGTGTACTATCGATTCTCGTCGAGCAAGTAAGGAATTGAATGATTACAACACCTGATATTATAAATTATGTGTTACTTCACCTTATTTTATCCTCAGCATGCATGAGTGAGTTGCCAATCTGGCCATTGGTGGCAAATACAACCTGTTACCTTAAAAACCACAAGATATATTTCTAACATAAAGTAGACAAGAATTTAAGTACATGTAGCATTTAATTCATTTTTGTAGCACTCATACTACAACTGAGTGTTGTGTTTACGATATGTTTTGTTTACGATATGTTTTGTTTACGATATCTGTGTTTACGATATGTTTTGTTTACGATATCTGTGTTTACGATATGTTTTGTTTACGATATCTGTGTTTCTTGAGCTCTAAATACTGTCTTAATTACCACATGGGTGTGCATGTAATGATATTTGTAGTTGAACATAACTAGTTTTATTTGAACTGTAAGCATGCATATATGTGACCGTCTACAGGAAAACCAGGCACAACGTGAGCCCCCATCAAAAAAAAATCTTTTTGCACTTACGGAGTTATCGGCATCCACAGATTGAGCTCTCTGAGTTTTATTGTTGTAGCTTAAATCATTGCCGATAAAATAGACCTAACCATTTTCTACCATAGGCTTATTCAATACATTTTTAAGAAATCGGTCGATCTTTTCTCAACATTTATGCACGCCATGTTGTGCCTGGTTTTCCCGTAGACGGTCACATATAATCTTTAATACAATAACACGCTTGTGTGTCATTGACAGTAACAAATACAATTGTTGTGTATTCATGAATACTTCATTAGAGGAATCGACCACTATCTTGTAGCTAAAAGCGGATGAGATTGGTGTGGAAAGGAGTAAGGTAAGATGAGATGAGATGGCTCAGGAAGAGAAGCAGCGAGGCAATGGAAAAAAATAAGAGCTAACCATCAAGAAACAAAAAAAATTGGTGGGACATGAATTTATGTAGGATAACCTGTAGGGCAAAGCAACTTGTTCGTTTGTATTTGTTATTTAGTAGTGAAACAAACTAACTAGGGTGCGCTCCAACAGCGCAGTGGTGGCGAGAGAGCTATGCTCATTTTTGCATGAGTTAATTTGTTACACACCATGTGTCGTACTTGAAGCGATACTTTACCATTCATGGACATTTTTCATACGAGCTGTTTTAACCAAAGCCAAGGGCTACAGCTTGCTTTCGTTATTTATTCAGTTATACCCAAGAGTGTCTCGCTTGCTCGCCAAAAAGGAATTGTAGCTGGCAGATTAAATGCCCATTGTTTGTTGTTGTTTGTTTTTAGTTTTTTTTTTGTTTATACTTTTATTGTAATCATATAGGACCAGCCGAGTGGCAGATTCAGTATTTTCATTCATTACGTCTGTATCATTCAATAAAGTAAGTCTGGGTATGTAGAGTTCAAAATATATTTTTGAGAAACGGGAGATTGGGGTATGGAGCAAGTAAAGGAGAGAATAATGATAATCAAATTAAGCTATTGTGAACATTAAAGTTTTAATGTGATGTTGCAGAAGTCAAGTGGCCTTGGGAAGGAAAGAGATGAACAGTAGTGGACAACTAGCATGGTAGGTTGTTTTATTTTGGTAATAATGAGCAGTTATAATTCATAAATGAATTAACTGTAGGCTTGAAGCACGACTTTGTGAATACGAGTTGAAGTATTCATTGACTCGATGGCTTTCTTCAAGCAGTGAGTACAAACAGCTGGAATGTTTTCTTTTGCTAGACAAGAAAGAACAGTTGTTGCTGGACCTTTGGAAGGGAAATCAACGTAGACTATTTCTTCTTAAATTGAAAAGAAAATATGCAGGTGAGTGTCTATCTGTCTGAGAGATGCTAGTAATTGTCATCTCATCCCACATGATGACCATCTACCTCACCTACAGATATGTGTAGGTCTCACCGTCCATCCCTTAGTCCCATAAGAGCATTAGATTTTCACCATTTAACTGTGCTGAAAAATGGTGTCAAAAAGATGATGATGATGATGTTTATAATAATTATGGTGGGGATGAATTATGATGATAGTGGTGACTAGAATATATGTAGCTTGGTTGAACTACCAGGTTGAGGAGGGTGGGCACTAGTAGAGTAGGCGTCAAATACAAAGCAAGGGTGTTTGAGGTGTGTCTGTCAACAATACATGGTCTCTAAATAACTTTTAATGATGTGGAGAGAGCTAGAGTCACTTTGCCCTCCTACCCCTTATATTTCTCCCCCCCCCCCTTATATTTCTCCCCCGATAATAATATTATATAATTATACACACTACATACTTATACATACACTTATTTAATATTTTAGATGGGCAAAAAATAGCCAAGAAGATCATTGTTCAAGTGTCGAAAGAGATGAAGTCATTGAAATCTTTGCTAGAAGACTACAACTCTTGTTTGGAGGACTCATCTAAAGATGTCTTATCATTGGATGAGGTATTGGATGTGGCTGCATTGGAGGCCAAGCTTCAAGATCTGGGGGTGTGGTGCCAAAAGACTATGCCAGAAAAAAGAGAGGTAATGGATGCTTATCTTCTTCTGTGTAGAAGTCAAGAAGAGATATTGATGCTGACAGAAGACATACAGAATGTTATTTCATTTTATAACTCAAAAGCGTCATGTATTATTCAGATACAAGGTCGGGTGGAACCAAACACTCCATATAACCGGGGAATCAAGTCTCTTTTGCACTCGCTTTGGTTGGATGTTTCGTCACTATTAGAAAGAGCGAAACAGACTTATTCAAGTATGCTGCAAGAAACTGATGCAGATATATACACAAGTGACAGTGATGATGACAGTATTAGTAGTGATGATATATACGTTTTATAAATTCATCTTTCTCTGCACTCGTATATCATTTGTTATTGATCTGATTATTTGGCGCACATGCACAATTGAATTGCCTAGCTTGAATGCATTTACATATTTTAATACATTTAAAAAAATCTTATTAACACCTACAATTGTGTAAGATGATTGATTATGGAAATAAATAGTTAATAAAGTTATGCAGTTAGAGTCTGTGTGCTGCCTATTACTGAGATGCCATTCCTCCATCGCACTGCTACCAGAGTGCACGAGATCCCATGACCCAACTCCTATAACAAACACCTGGACTATTGGCTAAATGCACCAACAGTCTCAATTGCTTGTGGAACAAAGACAAGACCAAGAGGGAGACCTTTTTATGTTTCAAATTTCCTTACTGCTGCCACGTACACTTTCCCAGGTGCTAGGGTGGCAAGAACTCTGCATGTAGGTGCAAGAGTGTGTATAATAAACTGTTGTCGTATGGCTTTAACCTGTTATATGAACTGCCATGTATATTACCTGTGTGTCAAATGTGAGTTAGTGAATACTTGTATCTCACAAAGTTTTAGTACTACTAGGTATGGCAAACTGTTTTTGGCTTCAACCTTTTCTTTGTCCGATCATGTCTTTAAAGGTTTGGAATTAGCGTACATTCCATACAAGAGATACCTCTAACTGCTACATTGCAAGATGTTGGGTGGTGTATGGTTGTATCAGTTTCACAGAGAGTGTATGCCACCAGTATGCAAGTAAAAGTTGGGTGCATAGCTGTAAGAGAGCTCGAGATCAGGGTCTCCTTGCTTGTATTCAGAAATCGCTAAGAGCACATGACAATGTACCAACACTCTTTTTGCTATTAAAATTGTTCCTCACTGCTTCTACTGCTAAAGCATACACAATTTGCAGTACCCAAACATAAGTTTTAACTGAGGTAGTTAAACCACAGCCCATAGCTCTAGCATTACAACTTGCTCAATAAAGCACCCTTGAACATATTCAGGTATTTCAAACTCCCTGCAAGCTTGCAATACAGTGCACTTTAACTTTGATTAAATATAATTTTCAATTCTTAGCATACATATGTAAAACAATGATGACCACAATTAATAAAAAATTATAAGTTCTGAATGAAATTAATACAATCTTGACATGTCCATTTTATGTTTTCATAAGAAAATTTCGATTTTAAACCAACACACACTAAGTGATACCACTCCCTACAATTCCCACATTCTATGTAAACTTCACCATCATTTGGCATTCGGCAATTACAATAAATAAGCTCTTTAAAACTGCACATAATTCGTTTTCCGAAGCCCAATCTCCTCTCCTTCTTTTTTGGAAATGGAAGAACACTTCCTGTCTTTAATGAGGTCAATATGTGATTTCTCATATCACCTACACTCCAAAAGAAGCTTGCAGGATCGCCTCCACGAGCCAATTCTGTTGCAAATGCAAGAGCATAAGCCCCACAGTTAAAAGAGTCCTTTTGCCGCTCCACATTAATGATGTCAAAGTAAATCTTCTTCGCCTTCGATTTAAAAAAAGAACAAATTTGGCGCTTAGTAGCAAAATTCATCGGCATCTCAGTTGACCAGTTACTGTCGTAGATGCAAACTGTGTCAGGAAAAATTGAGTCGCTATGTGGTTTGACATTAGAGACGGTAATCCAGTGATTCCTGACATGAAGTACTTGGATAAACGGTACTCCAAGTGGTAAAGGCTTAAACATATCTTTCAGTTGGCACAACAAAGTGCTTTGCCAGCCCCAAATCTTTCCATTCGTTTGCTTTTTCAGCAAACTTTGTATTGACCAAATAATGGAATCGGTCAGCCAGTGAGTAGAATTCAAAATTTCTATATCTTCTCTTCCTAAGTGAAAGTGAGATGAGGGTGCAATGGAAGTAGATTCATTAGGAGGAGACGGTGCAGATGAGATAGAAGGTGTCAGTAATGAAGTTGTGACGGATAGAGGTAGTGAAGATTGGACAGATAATTGTAACGAAGATTTGACGGAAGGTGGCAGTGAAGATACGACAGTAGGAGGCAGTGAAGATACGACAGTAGGTGGCAGTGAAGATACGACAGTAGGTGGTGGCAGTGAAGATACGACAGTAGGTAGTGGCAGTGAAGATACGACAGTAGGAGGCAGTGAAGATACGACAGTAGGTGGCAGTGAAGATACGACAGTAGGTGGTGGCAGTGAAGATACGACAGATATCCAATGCTCTCCAATTCATCAAACTGAAAGTAATATTGTAGACAGTTACAATTGCATAGATTATATTCATGCACTTATTGTGACGAAGCCATTTATTGGCCAAAACTGAAGTATGTAAATGTACGTAAATACTGAAAAATGAACATCCAATTATTAACGACAAGATAGGGTTAGATATAAAAAAAGAAGAGGGTGAGATAATAATGAAATTTGGCAGTTAGTAATTAATACTGACAATATCTTACCGTATAAGAAAAACACAATATCGGCCAACCATATCAGTCACAACTAAATCCTTAACAAACTTTCTCTGTGAGAATTGGAATTTTGTAGGTGGATTGTTCACTAGAGCATACAAGCAGCTATAAGCCGTAATTAACCCTCAGCTTGCTGAGCAAGAATGTTAAAGTATTAATTACTATTATTCTGTCATACAACAACGGATCTCGAAAACACATGGCCTCCCAAAAACCTAGTTATTTTTGGGTGATATGATCGGTATTACCCCTTTAGGTAAAGATTTGTAGGAATAGAGCCGGACACTCACTTCACTTTTTCAAACACTGAATGTTACGAATCATAGTGGCTTACAAGTACGGTTTACAAGATTCCTTGAGAGCCACTAAAAACGTAATTGTTCAGCTTAGTCGTAACCTGTCCATGGCATGGGCATTTCTGGGAAACCCACCCACTTATATGAGTGTGTTTAATAGTCATGTTCATCCAAAATAACAGTATGAGCATCTGGGGGTGGATAGCTCTTTGAATATCAAATGGGCGTTATAGGGGGAAAAGACGACGCCCTGTGAGAGAGGTCAAATTAAAATTTTTGAAATTTCAGGGGGAGATTTCTCATTTCCATAAAATTGATGAAAATTTGATGACAAATGTCACAATGAAGGTCATAATAATCTTCAAGGGGGGAGGGCAAACTATTTTCAGTGGGGGCAAAATGCCTCCCCTAAAAAGGCCTGGTATAATCATTAACACTCTAATTGAATTCGTAAGCTTCGACCTAAATACATTTGGGCCTTTTCCTGTCATCAGCATTGGATCTTCCCCTGTCCTGGTGCATTGTTGGCGCAATAGTACGCGAAGAACAGCTGAAGGTCGTAAAGAGGGATTCGGAGCTGCTACTGTCATGCAAATTTTCAGAAGTACAGGACTATGACTGTATATACATCCCATCTGAAATAAGCCCGACTGCTTTGTGTTAAAGCTTTTAAATTATTTTTTGTCTTTATGGCATAGTGAACACCAAAAGTAGTTGACAGTAATATTGAAGAATCCAGTATATCCCCGATGCCCATTGGCAGAATATTGACGCAAACCAATTTGACGCGTTCCATCATCGGTGGCATTTCGACATCGTATGCTGGAGCGGATTCCGGCCTCAACTTCAGTTGCAGCAAGATCATAATCGAGTACAGACCTGCCAAAACAAATCCGGGGATAAAACCGGCGATTAGGAGTTTGCCGACATCAATACTCGCCACCGACGCCAGCAACACGCCAAGTGCCGAAGGCGGGATAATCATGGCCAAACCGCCCGTCCCTAAAATTGGCCCCATCGACATTTGCCAGTTATAGCCGCGCTTCTGCATTTCCGGCACCATCAAGGAGCCAAGCATCGCGGTATTCGCCATACTGGACCCGGTCAGTGTCGAGAACAGGGAACCGCCAGCAACGGTCAAGAAACACAAGCGGCCCGGCAATTTACCGAACAGAACATCGAGCCCATCGAATACCCTGATGGCCAGCCCTGTATGGAAAAACAGTGCCCCCATCATGATAAACATCGGGACCGGCCCGAGCGTAAATCGCGTTATCAGCTGCGTCGAATTATCAGCGATCTGAATCCAGCCAGCGGTGCTGCCATAGAATATAATGACGCCAATGATGTTGGTGATAATAAAAGTGAATGCGACGGGAACGCCCAACGCCATGAAAAAAATCACCATCCCGATAAGGGTGGCTAGAGCCCAGTACCATTCCATCAGACGTTATCCCGCGCTTCAATTGATTGACTATACATATCGTCGATCCCGACCAGATACCGAACGAACTCTATCGCGCACATAAAGAAACAGAATGGCATCGGCAAAAATAGGATCCAAATCGGGATTTCGAAACTCCGCATATCCAACTCGCCAGATTGCAGCGCCTCAATTAGCAAAATAACAAGATGATAACCGTAAATGCAGCAGGCGATGATACCGAGCAGATAGACCAATTTCGCGACGGCGTATTTTATCTTTGGGGGCAAGAACTGGGTGACGGCATCAATAAAGACATGGGCTTTGAGACGCAGCAAATAAGGCGCCGCCAGCATCGTGAACCAGAGCAAAATATATTCAACTGTCGTCAAAATAAAAATAAATGGCTCTAAGCCGGTAATGCGCATAAGCACATCGACGACAATCATCACAAATGCCGAAAATATAGCGACACCCGCTAATGACGCCATGCCATGCAGCATTTTATTGTATCCGTTTGAGATAGCATCCACGGTGAAACCCCCACCTTATTAAATTTTATTGGCGCTATTAAGGACGAAAACACCGACAGACTCAACGGCTATAACCGCTTTATCAACGATTCGCCGTTCGATTATCCTATCAACCATTGAAGATTGGCATTTTTAGAGCCTAAACTACGCCTCAATCTGGTCAGATGGAGTCACGCCAATGTCAGTTGAAATCGTCCCCCTGTCCCCGGCGATAGGCGCAGAAATTCTTGGCGTCGATCTAAGCCAACCAATTTCCACTGATATTCAACAGGAACTGCTAAAAGCCTGGCATGAGCATGTGCTCATCCTATTCCGCAATCAAACTATTTCGGACGTAGAATTACTATCCAGCAGTGACTGGATTGGGCCGCTTGGCGCTAGATCAAGACCGGCTGACCGTCGCCAGGAAACTGACCCCTATATTATGTTGGTCTCGAATATCCGAAAGAACGGTGAGCCAATCGGCTCTTTGCCAGATGGCGAGATGTGGTTTCATCACGACATGGCATTTGTCGATGTACCCCATAAAGCAACATTTCTATATTCGGTAGAAGTTCCCAAAACAGGCGGCAACACTAAATTCGCCAATATGTACGGGGCCTATGACCTCCTGCCTGATGAGCTGAAGAAAGCCATCAAGGGCAAACGTGTCATGCAAATATTTGATTATCAGGAAACCAACCAACCTGACCTTAGTGAGTTGGGCAAAGTTAAACACGCATGGCACCCCGCTGTTGTTCGACATCCAGATACCGGTCGCGAAGCTCTTTACGTTAACCGGCTAATGTCAGCAACATTCGAAGGCATGCCTCAGGACGAAGCCAAGGCTCTAATTACAGAGATCATTCCTTACGCCGAGCACCCTTCGGTCGTTTACGAACATATCTGGCAACCAGGTGATTTCCTGGTGTGGGACAACCGCTGTTCAACCCACGCGCGGACAGATTTTTCTGAAACGGAGCGCCGTCTTCTTAAACGTGGCATGATCGAGGGCGCGCCTTTGATAGCGGCTTAGCAAAATTGCCCCACGACAACGAGCCTCAATATCGCCACATTTGATTCATACCGTTTTAGAGACCCTAATTACGGAGGAGTAGTCGTATCCCCTAAAACCCAAATCGATTATTGACAAAAATGTCACCGCCGGGTGAAGTGTCGGCGCTGAATTTTTACGAGCACATACCAGAAGAGTGAAGGGAGAAAATTTATGAGTAATTTGAAAATTTCTAGCCTTGCTGTCGGTATATCAGCAGTCGCCATGTTGGCGGGTGCTGCTGAAGCGGCAAAGCTGAATGTGACAACAAGTCTGACACGTACGCATGATCAGGTTGTTGCTTATTTTGACTTAATGCACACACCAATGAACAAAGCCAAGGGCGCCGTTACCCTTAATTACAAAGGTGGCCCAGAAGTCATTCCAAACCGCAAACAGGGTGCCGCTCTGAAACGAGGCGTCATCGATATGATGTTTGGCCCTAGCGGATATTACGCTGGCTTGGTCCCATGCGCGCGGGTTGTTGCACTTTCCACGCAACCTCAGTCGGTTATCCGTAAAAATGGTGGCTGGGAGGTTCTTCAGAAATGCTGGAAAGATGGTCTGAATTCTCGGCTTCTGGCTCATCCGTTTTATAACTCCGGTAACTTCCACATTTATCTCATCGATCCGCCGAGGAAAGATGCAAAAACTGGCCTTAGCCTGAAGGGTTACAAGATGCGGTCTACCGCACTTTACCATCCGTTCATGAAGGCAATGGGTGCCGTGCCGATCAACATCTCACCCGGTGATGTATACACTTCACTCGAACGCGGTGTTGTTAAAGGCCTCGCATGGCCTGAAGGTGGCATCCATCGTTATGGTTGGACCAAATACATCAAGTATCGCGTCGGACCAGGATTCTGGCGTTCGTCAACTACTGCTGCCATCAATCTTGATGTCTACAACAAGCTGACCAAGAAAGAGAAAGACTATATCGATGCTTGGGGTCTCAAATTTGAGATCGCCAGTACACCCTATATGCGTAAGCTTGCTGACGCAGATAACAAGAAAGTCTTCGCCGATGGTGTGAAGGTTGTCGATTTTCAGGGTGCTACCGGCGCCGCTTTTACGAAGACCGTTATGGGTTCGACGTGGGCCGCCGCAGCAAAGAAGATCGATCCAAAGGTATTTGCACAGTTGAAGAAATACCTTCTTAAGTAGTTACGGTTTAATTACGCAAATTGCGTGATGTACGGGAAAGGCGCTCTGGAAACAGGGCGCCTTTTTCTATTTTGGGTTATTTAAACACCGAGATATTGATGCTGAATTTCAGGTTGCGCTAGTAGCGCCTCTGAGGTATCGGACCAAACAACCTGGCCTTTTTCGATTATGTTATGCCGATCAGCAATTCGGGTCAGCGCAGCGACATTCTTATCAATCACCAGAATAGATTGCCCTTGCCCTTTTAGATCTTCCAAGCACTGCCATATTTCCGTACGGATTTGTGGCGCTAATCCTTCTGTTGCTTCATCTAGGATCAACAATTTAGGATTCGTCATTAACGCCCGGCCAATAGCCAGCATCTGTTGTTCGCCGCCTGATAGTTCGTTCCCCATGCCATTTATTCTTGCCTCCAGGGACGGAAACCGTGCGAGAACCTTCTCCAATATCCAAGGGTTAGAATTTCCGGAAGAATTATGCGCAGTCGCAATCAAGTTTTCCCGTACCGTCAAATTAGGAAAAATTTGTCTCCCCTCAGGGACCAATCCGATGCCCAATTTTGCGATCTGATGAGATGGCAGGTCGGAAATTCTTTTACCTTCAAAGGAAATCGACCCGCCATGGGGCTGCATTAACCCCATAATCGAACGAATGGTTGTCGTCTTGCCCATCCCGTTGCGGCCCATCAAGGTAACTACTTCTCCGGCATTGACTTCCAGAGTCATGCCAAACAGTACCTGGCTTGTACCGTAAGAAGATTCAATAGCGTCAACTTTAAGCATCAGTTGGCCGCCCCCTCTTCGCCAAGATAAGCCGTTCGCACTTCTTCATTGGCACGGATTGCATCAGGGGTCCCTGACACGATTGACTTGCCATAAACCAGCACGGTGATCTGATCAGCCAGCGCGAACACCGCATCCATGTCGTGCTCGATTAACAGGACAGTGTGATCCCCCTTCAGCCTATTGAGGATCGACACCATCTTTTGCGACTCTTCGGCACCCATCCCAGCCATTGGTTCATCCAACAGCAAAAGTTTCGGCTTGGTCGCCAACGCCATCGCGATTTCCAGTTGACGATGCTCTCCGTGTGACAGATTCCGCACTGTGATATTCGCGCGATCCGCAAGACCAACTGTTTCCAAAGCAGCCTGAGCTGGTTCATTCAGTCGAGCCTCGTCTCGTGCCGCACGCCAAAACCGGAAAGAATGTCCATCATGCGCTTGGACGGCCAGAGCGACATTTTCCAACGCCGTGAACACATGAAAAATACTGGTGATCTGAAATGTTCTGGCAATCCCGCGACGCGAACGCGCTGGCGGCGCCAACTTAGAAATATCTTCGTTGTCAAAGACAATACGTCCAGAATCCGAATCGAGAGCACCAGCGAGTTGGGCTATCAAGGTCGTTTTGCCCGCACCGTTAGGACCGATAACCGCATGAATCTTCCCCGTCTCTACCGACAGTGACAAATTGTCTGTAGCCAGGACACCACCAAAGCTTTTGCGAAGGTCTTCAACTTTCAAAAGAGCATCAGCCATCGTCGTCCTCCGATGACTGTCGTTTCTCAAGGAAGCCAAGTAATCCACCACGCGCAAACAATACGACGAGAATCAAGAATGGACCAAAAATCAGCTGCCAATATTCGGTAATACCCGACAACGCTTCTTCCAACAAGATAAAGACCAACGCACCAACGATTGGTCCTGCCAGGCTCCCCATTCCGCCGAGCAAGACCATGATGATTAGGTCGCCAGATCGGGTCCAGTGCATCATGTCTGGGTTGACGAACTCGGTGTGATTGGCGAGCAGGATTCCTGCAAGGCCCGCCATGACACCTGCAATGACGAAGGCCGTTAATTGATAGCGGTAAGTCGGAAAACCAATAGCCTGCATGCGTGCCTCATTAGAGCGCGCACCCTGAATAACCATGCCGAAACGTGAGTTGATCAGCCGTTTACAAATCCAAAGACACAGAAGCAACAAAACAAAGATCAAATAATACAGGCTTGATTTCTCACTTAGGTCAATCAGACCCGAGAAATCACTTGTTTCTGCAAGCGGCAGCCCGTCGTCCCCACCATAGCGATCAAGACTAACACCGAGGAAATACATCATCTGGGCCAAAGCCAGCGTTATCATGATGAAATAGACGCCCCGTGTCCTCAAACTAATGGCGCCAAAAATAAAGGCGAAGACCGCACAAGCCAACAACGCCAAGGGCCACTGGATGAAGCCGTTGACGAGTTCGTGTTCAGTACAAATACCGATCACGTAGGCACCGATACCAACAAATACAGCATGACCAAAACTGATCATCCCGCCATATCCCATGATGAGATTGAGGCTCAGCGCGCCAATGGCCAGGATCATCATCCGGCGACCGAGATCGAGATAAAACGGCACTTCCGTAATGGAGGCAATAAAGGGGACTATCGCCAGCAAGGCGAAGGTAATGATGACGACAATGGTCTCACGGCTTGGCAACATTCCTTAGCCGCTCCTCGCCGGGAAGAGGCCTTGTGGCCGAAAGAAAAGAACCAAGGCCATCAGAATATAGATCAACATCGATGCGGCCGCCGGTGCTGCCGTTTCTGCCGCATTGACCGGCAGAAAAAGCTTGAATAAATCGTCCAGAAAGGACCGCCCCAAAATCTCGATCACCCCGATCATCAGAGCACCAACAAATGCTCCCCGAATGGAACCAATGCCACCGATCACAATAACCACCAGCACCTGAATCAAAATATTCTCGCCCATGCCAATAGTGGCTGCGAAAATCGGTCCTGCCATGGCACCAGCCAGGGCCGCTAGCGCTGCACCAAGCCCAAAGACCAGCGTAAATATCTTTTTAATATCAATGCCTAGGGCGCCCACCATTTCACGATTAGAAGCTCCAGCCCGGATCAACATTCCAACTTTAGTTTTTACGACAAGGATATATAGGAAAGCAGCGACCGCTAACCCAACACCTATCACCAGGATGCGATAGATAGGCAACGGAATACTAAACAGTGTTAGTGATTGATTGAGAACGCTCGGCAACGGCACTTCGATGCCAGCAGGCCCCCAGATTAGCCGAACCAATTCATTAAAGAACAGGATCATCCCAAAGGTTGCCAAAACCTGATCGAGATGCCCTCTATCATAAAGTTTCCGAAGAACAACGACTTCCAGAAAAATACCCACGATCAAAGTCGCAGGCAGCGCAACGGCAATCCCCAATAAAAAAGAGTCCGTTGCCAAAGCAACAGTCGCCGCAATATAGGCCCCAAGCATATAGAGCGACCCATGTGCCAGGTTCATCAAATCCATGATGCCGAACACAAGGGTCAACCCGGCGGCGAGCAGGAACAGTAATATTCCGTACTGAACACCGTTAAAGAGCTGTTCAAAAAGAAGGTGCGGATCGACCATTAAATATGTGTATCAGAACGTGAAACGGGGACGCCGAAGCGTCCCCGTCACTAGACTATTAGTCCAAATTACCAGGTCTTCTTCATCTTGCATTTGCCTGCATAGACGTCCTGATGATTGGAGTAGACCTTTTGCTCAATCTTCGTGGTCCATTTTCCATCGGCATCAGCAACCACCTTGCGCAGGTAGAAGTCCTGAATTGGGAAATGATTATTGCCATAGACGTATTTACCCCGAACCGAGCCATAATCGGCTTTGCGGAACGCTGCACGCATCGTATCCATCTTCTTCAGATCACCACCAGCTGCACGAACTGCGCTATCGATTAGCATGATTGAGTCATAGCTCTGTGCGCCATAATGCGACGGATAGCTGCCAAATTTCTTACGATAATCGGCAACGAACTTTTTGTTGACCGGTGTATTGAGATCAGGTGCCCAAAACTGGGTGGAATATGTTCCCAGTACGTTGGTTAGCTTTGCTTGTTGAAGCTTGGGCAAGCTTAGTGAATCGACACTGAACACCGAATAAAGCGGCGTTTTCGTCAAACCAGCCTGCGCGTATTGACGCATGAAGGCGTTAGTGGCACGGCCTGGGTAAAAGATGAAGACACCATCAGCCTTCGATGCCCGTGCCTTCGCAAGTTCTGCCGAGAAATCAAGCTGGGTTGGCCACTTGGTCAAATCTTTACCAAGAATTTTGCCCTTAAAGGTGCGTTCCACGCCAGCGACCATATCGCGGCCTGCGGCATAATTCGGTGCAACAATGTAGAGGCTTTTGACGCCGCGCTTGTTCAACACTTCGCCCATCGCCATCGGCACCTGATCGTTCTGCCAGGACGTCGAGAAAATGTTCTTGTGGCAAAGACGACCGGCAATTTTCGATGTGCCAGCGTTCGAAATAATCAGGAACTTACCGGCCTTAACAACGCTGTTACGAGAGGCCAACACAACATGCGACCAGATAAAGCCAGACATAATGTCGACTTTGTCTTTGTGCAGCAGCTTTTCGGTTTTCTGCTTGCCAACTTCCGGTTTGAAATGGTCGTCCTCAAAGAGAACTTTAACGGGAACACCACCCATTTTGTTACCCAGGTGATCAAGAGCGATCTGCACGGAGTTGCGCATATCCTTGCCGATTACACCGGCGCCGCCAGAAAGCGTTGTCACAAATCCAATTTTAATTTCTTTGGCTTTCATGGCCATTGCTTGCGGACTGGCAAGCGTGAGTGCGAGCGCTGAAACGCCCAAAATAAGTGTCTTTTTCATCCTCGAATTCTCCCTTAGTCGAATTTCAAATCGCAGAGATAGTAACGTATGAGTGCGATCTGCCAACCGTCAATTTACAGAAAGGTGGTTACCTCTATTCCTTTATTCAGCCTCCAGAACCGCCCGAACACCCTTCTGGTTTTCACCACCCCGTGCTTCCATCAATGTCAGAAAGTCTGGAATAAACCATTCAGACAGGGCTACTTTGTAAGATGGTCGGGCGCATATCCGGGTGAACCAATCTGCGACCCCAGGGCGCGTATCAAACAGCCAATCTTGCTGCAGATGTGAAACGCGGGTTACGTAAGGGGTGAAGGCGATATCCGCCAAAGAATAGGTGTCACCAGACATCCAAGCACCTTCTTCGAGTGCCTTTTCCATATCATCCAACATCTTTACAACCCGCTTGATCGCTGGTTTAAAAAACGAGGACTCGACACCTTTCATGACATTCTCACTCATCCGTGCGCGCTTGCCCGGATCGACATAACCATCAAGAGTTTCTTTCAGCTGCTCCGGGGTTTTGCCCTCCATGAACTGATAGCGAAACGCGATACAGGCACTAATGGTGGCACTCGCCGCATGCAACCCCTCATCGAGTTGCTTCACCCAGATCCGCATTTTCGCACATTCATAAGGCGATTCCGGGCGCAGAGATGGTTCCGGAAATACGGTATCAAGATATTCATCGATGACCGCCGATTCATAGATGATCTTATCGTCATGAATAATTGTCGGAACCACGCCATTTGGATTGAGGGCAAGATATTCAGGGTGATGCTGGTCGCGGGCCCGCAGGTTAAAATGATGCGAGGTAAATTCCTGCCCTTTTTCCGCAAGTGTAATTCGGACTTTCTGCGAGCAGGTGGACATCCCATTATGATAGAGCTCAATCATCCCTTTTCCTTTTTCGTCTGTAACCAGAATTTCATAGCATTGAATTGAGCCGGATTATCGTGCAAAGAACCCCTCCAGACAACGGAGTGAAAATCATGAGTGAGCGCCTTTTGCCAACAACTGTTGTTGGCAGCTATGTCCAGCCCGATTGGCTGGTTGATCGAGATATGCTTAAGGCGATCGTCCCTCCTCGGGTCCGCGCACACGATATATGGCGCATTGAAACGGACCAGCTTGAAGAAGCGCAGGATGCCGCGACGCTTGCCGCCATTCACGATATGGAACGCGCGGGGGTCGATGTCATTACGGATGGTGAAATACGCAGGGAAAGTTATTCCAACCGATTTGCAACGGCGCTCTCTGGCGTCGACATCGACAACCCAGCTGAAGTACCCGGTCGCTCGGGCCGACCTATCCTGGTCCCACGAATAACGGGCGAGATTAAACGCACTGGGCCCATCGAAGTCCGTGATGTCGAATTCCTACGCACCAATACGGATCTCAAGATCAAGATCACCCTCCCCGGCCCTTTTACTATGACGCACACAGCGGTCGACGAGCATTACGGCGACGACGAAGCCTGCGCGATGGCGCTTGCAGAAGCCGTAAACCAGGAAGTTCTCGATCTGTTTGCCGCTGGCGCAGACGTCGTCCAAATAGACGAACCCTGGATGCAAGCACGACCAGAACAAGCGAAACGGTATGCCGTCAAAGTCATCAACAAAGCACTCAACGGTGCCACTGGCACAACGGCTGTCCACATGTGCTTTGGCTATGCCCACGCCGTGAAAGACAAACCAAACGGCTATTCCTTTCTGCCCGAGTTGGCTTCCTGCGATGCAGATCAGATTTCAATCGAGGCTGCCCAGCCGGGCCTTGACCCAGCCGCGCTTGATGCCCTTCAAAACAAAAAGATAATCGTCGGTGTTCTGGACCTCGGAGATGAAACCGTTGAGACCCCAGACGTGATCGCGGAACGTGTTCGTGCTGCACTCGAACACATTTCTCCGGAACAAATGATTGTCGCGCCGGATTGCGGCATGAAATATCTCAGCCGCCCGGTCGCCTTTGGCAAGCTCAAATCTATGGCAGAAGGCGCCGCTATTGTCCGCGCTGAATTAGAAGGTTAAGCCGCCGTCCGCTTCCTTTTTGCGGCTGCTTTTTTACGGACCCGAGTCGTCGGCGTCGCAGCACTTGATGCCTTGCGCCGTGCCGCTTTCTTGAGATCAAGCTGACCCAAACCAGGACGATAACTCTTCTCATCGAGGAACTGGCGCATTCCCTCATCGCGGCCGGGAATTTTATCAGTCATCTTGCAAGCCTGGTTTTTAACCGTCAGATAGTCATCCGCCTCATTGACGCTCATCCGGCGCACGGCGCGAATTGCCTCTTTGGTATAACGCATCGCGTTAGGGCTCTTGGTCATGAGCTTCTTGGCGAGCTTAACGGTCTCGGCCTTGAGCTTTGACGCCGGCACTGAATAATTCACAAGCCGAATTTTTTCAGCCGTTTTGCCGTCGAATGGGTCGCCTGTAACAGCGTAATAAAGCGCGTCACGATAGCTTAGCACATCAGCAACATTCCAACTCACAATACCGCCAGGGATAATGCCCCAGTTCACTTCTGACAGACCAAATGTTGCCGTATGGGAAGAGATCGCAAAATCGCAGGCGCAGAGTTGCGTAAAGGCTCCGCCGAAACAAAAACCATTCACCATCGCAATTGTTGGTTTCGGGAAATTCACGAGTTTCTCCCAGCGCCAAGCATGGGAGGCCTTTTGTGTACGAACCCTATTGATCGCATCTTTCTCATTGGCCCGAAAATAAAGCGCGAGATCCTGCCCCGCCGAAAACGCTTTCCCGGCACCGGTCAGTATCAGCACCTGTGTATCAGGATCCTCCCCAAGAATATCCAGGGCTTCGCTCATCTCGAAATGTAACTCGGGGCTCATCGCATTACGTTTCTCCGGTCGATTCAAGATTAGCCACGTAATCCCCTTTTGCGCCCCTTTGCCTTTTTCGATCAGGATCGAGTTAAATTTCTTTGCCGCCATAATAAATGCCTCCGTTTAATTTTGTGATTTTCGTGGCGCGGAGAATATCAGCGACCTGAAGTACCAACAAGGTAAGGCGCTGCTTGACCCACGCGCCCGCGCCCCACAAAATCACGCTTCACATCAGGGAGCCGAGAAGATGAAAACAGCCATCGTCAATATCAAAACCATCGTCACAGGAGACTGGCGCAAACCTTTTGCCAAGGGCGATTCTATCCTGATGGATAAAGGTAAAATCAAAAAGATCGGCACGCTCAGCAAGGCGGAGTTGAAGAGCTGCGATGTCGTTGTCGATGCCAACAAGACGACAGCCTGTCCCGGCCTAATCGACTCACAGGTTCACATTGCGTTTGGCGATTATACCCCACGGCAAAAAACCGTCGGTTTCATCGAAAGCTATCTCCATGGTGGTGTAACGAGTTGCCTCTCTGCCAGTGAAGTACATGTGCCGGGACGACCCACCGATCCAGAAGGTGTTAAGGCCCTCGCAGTCGCCGCCAAGAAGAGTTTTGACAATCTCCGCCCCGGTGGCTCACGAGTCTATGGCGGCTGCATCATTCTGGAGCCCGGCTTGACCCAGAAAGACTTCAACGAAGTTGCCAAGAAAGGTATCTGGTTTGCCAAGGCCGGCTTCGGCGCGGTGAAGACCCCGTTTGATTACACACCTTTGGTCAGGATGGCGCAAAAAGCAGGTATGCTGGTCAACTGCCATACCGGTGGCGCCTCTATCCCCGGTTCGTCGCCGATCATCGGCAAGCATCTAATGGATATGCGCCCTGATGTGTCTTTCCATATCAATGGTGGCCCTATCGCGATGCCGGACAAAGACTTCCCGATGATCGTCAATGAGACTGAAATCGCATTGCAGATATGTCAGGCGGGTAACATCCGCACCGCGCTGATGTGTCTCGACCTTGCTGTTGAGAATGATCAGTTTGATAGATTCCTGATCGCGACGGATACACCCACTGGCACCGGCGTGATGCCGCTTGGCATGATTAAGTCCGTGACCGAAATGGCCACACTCTCTGATTACCCGGCAGAATGGATGCTTGCCGCTGCGACAGGCAACGTTGCCGAAATTTACCGTCTCAACTCCGGCTTTATCAAACGCGGCAAAGATGCCGATGTGCTGTTGATCGACGCACCGCTCGGCGGCAGCAAGAAGACAGCGCTGGAAGCTATCAAGCATGGTGATCTAGCCGCCGTTGGTGCCGTCATTACAGATGGTATACCGAGGTTCATTGGCCGTAGCCGTAACACACCGCCAACCACCCGCACGGTTCGAACTATCAGAAACAACATCCCATACGATTTCTCTGGCGCTGCGCATTAAGGAGGAGGCCACCCGATGCATGTCCGCAAGATTGTTACTGCAGTTGAGGAGACTTTCAGTGAAGCCGGGCAGGATGCTGACATGCCGTTGCGCAAGGTTGCCGTCATCGCTGTAGTCAAAAACCCTTTTGCCAACACCGACTATCAGGAAGACCTGTCATCTCTGACCGAATCCAGTGAGGCACTTGGCAAAAAGATCACCGACATGGCCGCTGATGCCATGAAACCGTACGCCATGGAAAGCTACGGCAAAGCATCCGTTGTTGGTACCTCTGGCGAACAGCAGCATGGCTCGGCGATGGTTACAACGATCTATGGCAATGTGATGCGGGAAGCGGCAAATGGCGGTGTTGCCTGGATATCCTCAACATCAAAACGAATGGCACCCGGTGGGGTCATTGATGTGCCCCTCGCCCATAAAGATGCGCTGTACGTGCGGTCCCATTACGACACCATGACCGTGATGATCCCCGAAGCGCCCCTACCCGATGAAATAGCGGTGATCTGCTGCTATGCCAATCGAGGCCAGTTGAATGCCCGCGTTGGAGGGTTGGAAGCAAAGGACATCAAAGGCGAAGATGGATTGGTGTAGAAATCCGACCCATTCAACTTTGAATTAGGTAACTATACCTATTCATTTTGAAATTTGTGTTGATTATGGTATAATTACCGCAATCGGCCAAGCTCTAGGCACTCAGGTCTTTATTTGGCTAGTAATATAGGGCTCCAATAACCCCGAACAATAAAACCACACCAACCAATGACTGCAAAACAAAAAACGCCACATTAGTTGCCCCATGCCAATCGGAAGCCAGTCCTAACCAGAGTTGTGATAGGGTATAGAACCACCATATTGCTACAAGAGCAGGTATTGCAATCAAAGTAGCTATAACGCTCGGGTTATTCCAACTTCCAGATAATCCTACCGCGAATAATAATAAATAACCAAAAGTTGCTACTGAGAAAAACACTAAGACGCTGGTAATTAATGACATATGCCATACAGCTGCGAAACGCCGTTTAGAACGAGCCATGCAGAAAATTGTTACCGTACAAAACACAAGAGCGAAATATATAATAAACGCAACCACTAATAGAATATTTTCTCTGTTGGTGTTGGAGAAATTCAGCCGATCCACCCATGCGATAACAATCCCGTTTAAAAACATCGCGACCGCAAAGGATCCTACGTACAAACAAAGCCTTCCGAAACTGCGGGCTATGTCCTGATCATTTTGTCCCTCCAATTCTTTTGGGGCCATAAGTCACCTCTAAAAAGTCTAAAACTGCCTGAACCGTACGGTTGCATAGCCGTGCGGTTTTTTCACCTCTATTAAATAGGAAATAAAACCCAACATGCAACAACTTCCTGAAGGTATCTATTTTGAATCCACTCCGGCCTTTGATGAACGCACCGGCCAACAACATGCTTACTTGGTCTACCGTGATGGCAAAGGTGGCGAACGCGTTATTCGCGGCGGACCAGAAGCTCTTACCTTTGGCAAAATCGAAGTCCAAGCGGATATCCCACTGAGCCGATCCGAAGACGCTTATGAAGATGGAGACACGCCGGAAACACGCAATTCAAAATTGATCGATCTGAAAAGTCGCGATCCGGAAACGGTATGGAAGAATATGGCAAAACGGGCCAAAGAAATTGATCACAACAATATTGACTACAACCTCTTCAGCATCGATCAGGATCGGATAGACGGGGAACGGAACATTTTGACAAGTGAGTTCCGGGGGCAAAATAGTAACTCGGTCATCCGCGCGGTACTCGAAAGCTCAAAGATTGATGTCAGAAAGATAATATCTGAAGACGAATTCCTAAATAAATTTCATGGAATAGATAACGACCTCTCTAAACCAGCCGGAGGCATCAAACCAAAAAGACCGCCCACCGAAACGCTCGGCGGGATACTCAAACACGTCCCCCTAAATAACCGGAACGACTCCAAACCCAGAACTAAAATTCAAGTTGAGCCTAATGAAGAACGACCCACCGGCACCCTAAAAAGAATTCCGCTAAACAACCCCAGAAACTCTTTAACTCGTTTAACACCCGCGGCAAAAAGAATTGAGCAGACCGCTCTTCAAAGCAAAGAAACCCTGGAAGAAATACTTGCCAAATCTCCTGACAAGCTCTCCGAAACTGAAATAAACCGCCTGACCCGTGCAAATGGCACCTTGCTGTCAAATGATCCACGGCGGGAGAGGGTAAAAAATTCTCTAACCGCAGCCCACGAGCGTATCTTCGCTGATGGGCAGAAGAGCAACCCAGCATTCCCGTCCGATATCACGCCAGCCTCAACACCCGCAGGCCTGCCTGTTACAGACGGCATCAAACAGGTCGTCGGTGCATTCCTCGGTTCAGCTGACGACAAGGCGATGCCGGATGCTGTCTCAGGTTTGCAGACCACACTCAACCACGTAGATCGCGACGCCATTCCGCTCAAAGTTGATGGCATTTTTGGTGACAAAACCCGTAATCGGCTACGGGCGACAGTAGCAGAAAAAGGCCCGGAGCCGATCCTCAATGACTTCGGCAACGATGATGACTTTGACGTTTTTGATGATGAAGACGTGGCTTAACCGCGCCTTTTCGAAAAAGAAACGGTCCGGTGCATCTACACCGAACCGTCTTCTTCTAACGTGTGCAGACGGACTCCGCCTGCCTCCCCCTAAGTCCCCATAAGGCTTGGCAAATACAATGCCACCCCGGGTGCGATAACGAGAATGATAATCAGGACCAGGTCACAAAATAGGTAGGGCAACGCCGCCATCGCGACCTCCCCCAAGGTCGTATCTTTGACCATCCCTAGCATTATAAATAACAGCAATCCGAATGGCGGTGTCGTCGCGCTCATCTCAAGAGACATCAGAACGATCAGCGAGAACCAGATCGGATCATAGCCGAGCGAAATTGCCAGCGGATAGAAAATCGGCACGGTGATCAGCATCATCGAGACCTGATCCATAAACATGCCCAGCATAATCAAAACCAGGAACATGCAGGTCAGGATCAGCAGCGGCGCGACTTCAAAACCAGTTGCCCAGCCTACAAGACCACGACTGGCACCCGACATCGACAGAAGCTGACTAAACACCGTTGAGTTCATCAGAATGAAGAACACCATACCGGCAACACGTATCGTGCCCTGCAATGACGTCTTAAAAGCATCCCAAGTGAACACCCTACGGGCCAAGGCGAGGATAACAACGCCCACCACACCGAACGATGCGGATTCAGAAGGTGTCGCCCAACCCAGAACGATAAAACCAATGACCATAAAGACCACGAGCCCCATCGGAAGAATGTTCACGCAAACCTGATAGGTTTTTTCTTTCCAGGAAGAAGGCTCAACTTCGTAGCTTGGCGCTGATTCAGGGTTTTTCCAGAGTAGGAAAGTAATCATCACCGCATAAAGCGTTGCCAACAACAAGCCGGGCAATAGTCCGGCGATCAATAAACGCCCAACATCTACTTGGGCAATACTGGCCAGAAGAACACCCAGCGAAGAGGGCGGGATGATCATCGCCAACCCTCCGGTACCAAGAATTGGCCCCATGGACATCTTCTTGCTGTAGCCGCGCCGCGTCATTTCCGGGACCAACAGTGACCCAAGCATGGCGGTATTAGCCATAGTCGACCCTGTCAGTGTCGAGAATAATGACCCACCGATAACCGTCAGGTAACAAAGCCTACCCGGAATTTTGCCGAGTAATTTATCAAGGGCGTCGAAGACCCTGATTGCCAACCCCGTATGAAAAAACAACGATCCCATCAAAATAAACATTGGGATTGGTGACAGAGTGAAAGAGGTAATCAGATTTGTCGCGTTGTCGGCGATCTGAGGTAAGACGGGCCAACCGCCAGAGAATACGAAAATACCAATCACGTTGGTGATCATGAAAGTAAAGGCAACAGGGAAACCCAAAGCCATCCCTGCAACCACACAGCCTAATAGAAGGCCTCCAGCTTCATACCATTCCATGACTAGACGCCGTCCTTTACTTCGCTGAGATCATACGAGTAGTAAGACCGGAGACCGATGAGATACATACTAAACTCAAGCGCTATCAATAGAAAACATGCCGGTAGGGGCAGGAACTGGAGCCAGTACGGCATATCGACACCGCGGACATCCAATTCACCGCCGACCCAGTAATCTGCGAAAATGCCCCAGCACAAATAAGCAAACAAGAAAGAAACTAAGGCGCAGGTGAGATAAACAATCTTGGCAAGCGGCTGCCGGACCGAGTCCGGCATAATTGCCACCATAGCCTCAATGACGACGTGTCCACGTTCGCGGACAAGCCACGGTGCGGAGCACATCGCCATATAGAGAAGTGCATACTCAACGACCGAAGATGTGAAAAGCGGTGGGCGATAACCCAAAGTCCGGATCGACACATCAATCGTGATCATCAGGAACATGCAGGGGATCAATGCACAGGCAAACCAAGACAGTGCCGTGCTCGTCTTCCCGAGCATATTATCGAAAGTATCTAACAAAGGATCTTCCTTTTATCGTCGGTATGCAGACAAGCTTACTGTTTAAGACGCGTATCGCCCAGATCCATCTGGCGATCAGGCTTACCAGGCGTATACAGAAGCGGCTTAAGTTGGTCATGGTATTTTGAACGCGTCTTAAGCTCTTTCCAGATCTCGGCATGAGCGATATCCAAATATTTCAGTGCAGTTTTTCCCTTCAACTGAACATCCTTGATGCCTTGTTTCTTGACAAGGATTTCTTCCTTCTGGCGTTCGAGCTCTACATAGAGAACCGATGAGGTCTCATAATGCAGCGCGAGGTTCTCAAGGAAAGCCTTCTGCGCTTTGGTCAACGATTTCCAGACAGCAAGATTAACGGTCACGACCTGGTTCGTCTGATAGAAATTAGGCTGCACCCGATACTTGATTACTGGACCAAGACCAATCGCCATCACCGAAGTGTCGGTCATGCCAAAGCCCTGTACCGTACCACGTTGCATGGCAGTAATGATCTCGCTCGACTTGATGTTAATAGTCGTGGCACCGAGGGCCCGGAACAATGGGCGATAAGTACCAGTCGCCCGCATTTTAACGCCCTGAAGGTTGGGCAGGCCATCTTTATCAAGCTTGGGCTTGATGCCTAAGAACATGTTGTAGGACGTCATGTTCTCGCCCCAAGCAAGGAGATGGGCACCAGCCTTTTCGGCATAGATTTTCTGAAGCAGTGCAAATCCACCATTGGCACGAAGTGCACGAGGCCCTTTATTGGCAGCCAAAAGTCCATATCCTTCAGGAACCGTGCCAATGTAATAGGCCGTCGGCGCGCTGAGAACATTGAACTGGCCACGCTTGAGCGCTGCAGCAGCCTTACGTGGCGGAACAATTTCCTGACCACCGAGATACTTCATCTGGATGACGCCCTTGCCGAGGGCATTGGCTTCACCAACAAAGGTCTTGAGATAAGATTTCGCGAGAACGTTGGTCTGTTGCAGAGCAGTGACCGTCGTCAGAGTCCGTTCAGCGGCAATGGTTGCGGTAGAGGCCACGGCAACTGCAGCAACTGCAATCGCGCCTATACCAGTTTTTACGGTAATCATCATCATCTCCCTAATTTCAATTCATTCGTGATTAAAAAAACAAAACAACCGGCAAAGAAACAATCTCGCCGTATCAAATTTATCATTCAACCCGCGGCATACTGAACGGTCTCTTTTTTGTTGTCAAACCCGCTCTACATCGAGGGTGTAACGGGCTCGCCATCGTAAGAGTTTTGAATAAAAAAAACGGCGTCAGCCCAAAGGCCGGCGCCGTCTTCAAATCAGCGGGCCCCTATCCAGGGACCAATCAAATTTTAGCGCTTTTCGTCGAGCATACGACCAGTGTCAACCTGACGGTTGGCTTTGCCTTCTACGTAAAGCAGCGGCTTAAGCTGATCATGATACTTAGACCGCTTTTTCAGCTCTTTCCAGATTTCACCATGAGCGATGGAAAGATATTTGGCAGCTGCAGCACCCTTAAGAACAACGTCCTTAACGCCTGATTTCTTAAGCTGCTTTTCTTCTGCTAAACGGCTTTTCTCAACAAACTTCACAGAAGCAGTTTCATAGATGATCGCCTGCGCGTTGAGGAAATCCTTTTGCTTCTTGGTCAGCTTGGCCCAGCTTGCGGGATTAACCGTCAGAACCTGGTTGGTCTGATAGAAGTTTGGCATAATGCGGTACTTGGTAGCCTTGTCCAGACCAATGGCAACAACCGAAACGTCGGTGAAACCATAGCCGTGAACCGTACCACGCTGAATAGCAGTGATCACTTCAGAAGATTTGATGTTAATCGTCGTGGCACCGAGAGCACGGAACAACGGACGATACGTCCCAGTTGCGCGCATTTTGTATCCGGTCAAATCAGGAATACCGTCTTTACCCATTTTCGGAGCCCTATGCAGATACATGTGGTAAGAAGTCATGCTCTCACCCCATGCCAGCAAGTGTGAACCCGCTTTTTCGGCATAGATCTTCTTCAGAAGGTCAAAACCACCGTTTTTGCGGAGAGTTTTAGGACCCTGGTTTGATGCCAAAATGCCGTAGCCCTCAGGAACGGTACCAATGTAATAAGCAGTTGGGCAGCTCAACATATCAAACTGGCCACGCTTAAGAGCAGCCGCGGCCTTCCGCGGCGGCACTACTTCCTGACCACCAACATATTTAATCTGTAGAATACCTTTACCTGCTGCATTTGCTGGCTCGAGGAAAGTCTTGATAAAGCTCTGCGCGATGATGTTTGTTGGCTGAAGTCCGGTGACGGCCTTCAATGTCGTTTCCATAGCAATTGACGACGTGCTCGCCAGAGCCATAGTCGCTGCTGCTGCAGCGATACCTGTTTTAACAAAAGTCATTAAAATTCTCCCTGTTCATTACTTTGCATTCGGCGACGCCTTTGCCGCCCAAATCTGATAAACGCAAAAAGCGTGCGATTGTTGCCGTGCCGTCGCGCAATGTCAATTCAGTTACTTTCCATATTGAAGCTTCACTTTCTAGAAGGTTTCCTTCTCGTCCCAGCCATCTTCCGCATCACGAACTGACGTCTCCGGCACCAAGCCTTTTTGCTGGCGTTGCAAGGTCCGAGCACCATTCTCAAGATAATCACCAGCCGCTGCACGCGTGGCAGCATCTGCCCAGTCCTGGGTCCAGTCGCCAAGCGAATACCCAAACCATGGTGGTGTCGGACGAACTGCCGGCAGGCCAAGCTTATTCCAGAGCTTGAGACCACGCTCCATATATTCCTGGGTCGGCAAAGCCACTGGCGGCATATCACTTTTCATTGTCGCATCAATTAACAACGTAGAGTCTTCCTCACCAGTGTGTTCGCGCTTGGGACCATGACCTTGCCCACGATGCGCCAAGGTTAGCACGTCATCAACCGGGTTAAGGCGATAGGCAATCGCCCAGAGCAAAGCATCTGCGTTGTCAGGATCTATATCCTCATTGACGGCAATGCATACCTTGCTGCAATCACCTTTGAAGTAGGCTGAACCATAAAGTGCGCGCCAAATTTCTGTTTTTGGCGTGTCTTTGTCGACCGTAATAATTGTCACACGCAGCAAACCGGTTAGGGGCTCATGAAGGGAGACTTTCCTAACACCCTTAATTCCGAGCGCATCACGCAAATGAGCAAGAAACAGCGGCTCATAAGCGACGCGCTTAATAACGCTCGATTCAGAGGGTGCTGCCTGACTTATATAGGAAGTCAGCACCGCATCCTTACGATGGGTGATCGCTGTCACCTGCATCGGCATATTGAATTCTTCGAGCGCGACATGGCCATGGCTTTCACCAAACGGCCCCTCAGGCTCAACCATTTCCGTATCAATAATCCCCTCGATCACCAGTTCGGCTTCTGCTGGCACCAATAAATCAACGGTTCGTGCCTTCACCATATTAATAGGAGCGCCAGCGAGACCACCGGCAACACCAACCTCGTCCATATCTAACGGTAGTTTCTGCGGTCCCATAAAAGCAACGACCGGAGGACAACCCAGAACGATGGCCACTGGCATTTTTTTATCGCCGCGCGCCTGATGCTTTTTGTAATGTGCATAGCCGCCCGCACCGCCAACCCGCGTTGCCATCCGGACGACCATCCGGTCAGGGGCTTTGAGAGCCGCGCGGTAGGTGCCCATATTCTGGACACCGGTTTCAGGGTCACATGTGACAACATTCGTAGAGGTCAGTGTTGGGGCCGCATCGAAACCGGGGGTCGATACAGGGATTGGTAATGAATCAATACCGTTTCCTTCACCCAGTAGACCGTCACCTTCGACGATCACGTCATGACAAGGCGCGTCGTCCACGATGACCGGATCAACAGGGTTGCCAATTGCATCGTCCCACTTAGCGCCGATCTCATCCACCGGTGCCTGCATACCGACACTGTAAATATCCTGATTAGCAGCCAGAGCGCCAACAACGATAGGCAGATCGTATTTGCGCCCTTTGGCGTTAACGACATTCGTAAATAGGAAGGCCTTTCGTTCACTTTCCTTGAGACCCCCAACAAACTGCCATCGTACCAGCGCGTGCATTTCTGCATCCTTGTCGACTGGGTCATCGACCGTTACCAAAAGTCCCGCCTCGTCGAGCGCTTTGATGTGGTCATGAAGGTCACGATAGTCTCGTTTAGGGCTGCTCATTTTAGGGTACTCTTGCGGCAAATTTTCCAGTTAACGTGCCATACCATACGGCGGCGTATTGACAACCCCCTAGCCGCTCCATATCCATGCATCAAATCGCGACGCTGACGATGAAAGACTAGATGACTCCATGAAAGCTGCGCCATTCGATTATGTTCGGGTCTCCTCAATAGACGAGGCTTGTCAGGCACTCGCCGATGGCGGCGAGGATGCTCGCATTATTGCTGGCGGCCAAACCTTGATCCCGCTAATGGCGATGCGCCTTGCCCGTCCGACGCTCCTCATCGATATCAACGAAGTCGATGACCTTACAGGTATCTCGGTTAATGGCGATAATCTGGTTATAAAAGCACGAACGCGTCAGGCCGACACGCTTGCCTCCGACGTTGTAAAAGAACGGCTTCCAATATTGGCGGACGCTTTATCGCATGTCGGACATACACAAACCCGAAATCGCGGCACGGTTGGTGGCAGTCTCGTCAATGCTGACCCTTCGGCTGAAATTCCATTAATTGCACAAACGCTCGATGCAACGATTATTGCTCAGAGTACGCGCGGGGAGCGAACAATCGCCGCCGGTGACTTCTTCGAATCTGCCATGGCAACAACCCTTGCACCCGATGAATGCTTGACCGCAGTGCGCTTCCCCATCTGGCCCGCCGCGAATACCGGCTTCGGATTCCATGAGGTCAGCATTCGCGATAGTGATTTCGCGTTGGCGGCTGCGGCCGCTCAGACAACGCTCGACAGCAACGGCAATTGCCAAAGATTATCCGTCGCAATCTGTGGCGCTTCGCCCGCAGCCTTGCGGCTGTCCATTGTTGAAGAAACCCTGATGGGTAGTGATCTTAATGATGATGCGATCAAGACTGCCTGCGCCAACATCGACGATTTGATCGATCCTCAATCAGACGTCCACGCCGATGCAGCCTATCGTGGCCGTGTCGCCAAAGTCATGGCACGGCGTGCAATTTCCGATGCTAGGGACCGAGCTAAAGGCGAGTTGGTATGAGCGAACATAAAATCACCCTCACGGTAAATGGCCGAGAAATGTCCGGCTATGCTGAGGCCCGGTTAACCCTGGTGGATTTTCTGCGCGATGTACTCGGGCAGACCGGAACTCATATTGGCTGCGAACACGGTGTGTGTGGAGCCTGCTCAATCGTTCTCGATGGCAAGCCAGTGCGGTCCTGCCTCATGTACGCCGTCATGGCAGATGGGCACGAGATGACGACCGTCGAGGGGCTCGAAGGCCCCGAAGGAGAGCTTAGCCCATTACAGGATGCGTTCTGGGAAAACCACGCCATGCAATGTGGCTACTGCACCCCTGGGATGTTGATCGCGACGCATACTCTGCTTCAGGACAATCCTGACCCCAACGAAGACGAGATTCGCGAAGCAATCGGTGGCAATCTTTGCCGCTGTACAGGTTACCAACAGATCGTCGAGGCTGTTCAAATGACAGCCAAGAAATTGCGGGAGGCGTCATAATGCCTGATACCACCGCATCTCAGGAATACCGCTATATCACCAAAAAGCGCCGCGTCACGGAAGACCGCCGTTTTATCACCGGGCGCGGTAATTTCGCTGCTGACTACAATCTCCCCGGCATGCTCCATGTCGCGATGGTCACCAGCCCCTATGCCTGCGCCGAAATCAAAGGCATCAATGCTGAAGCTGCTCTCGCTCTACCGGGCGTGCGCTATGTGCTGACGGGCGCAGAGCTATTCGAGAATATCAATCCGTTGCTTTCGGGCCTAGACCTTCCGAATGTGAAACGTATCCCGCTGGCGCATGAACGTGCTCGCTATGCCGGTGAATGGGTTGCCGCCGTCGTCGCAGAATCGCGTCATATCGCAGAAGACGCCGTCGAGCTGGTTGAAGTGGATTACAATCCGATTGATTTTGTGATCGACCCCGAAGAAGCCATGAACGCGGATGCGCCTTTGGTCCACCCGCAACATGGCAGCAACATTCTGTGTGATAAAACATGGGTGTGGGGTGATGTCGACGACGACTTCGAAGCCGCACCCCATAACCTTGCTTTTCGCGCGCGTTGGAGTCGCTGCTCGACGATCCCGATTGAAACGTTTGTGGTCACCGCCAAATGTGATGAAGGCAAAGAGATGCTGGATGTCTGGGCTTCGATCCAGATGCCAAAATATCCCGAGCAGATTGCCCGCGCGCTGAGCCTGCCGGTGAATGCAATCAACGTGCATTTTGATGTCGATGTCGGCGGATCCTATGGGCTCAAGCGCGGCATTCGACAGACGGTAATTGTCAGCTATCTAACCCGCAAACTCCGCGCACCGGTCAGGTTCAACGAAGACCGGTTGGAGAATATGTCTGGTGGCGAAATGCATGGCCCCGACCGTATTTTCGATATGGAGGTTGCCTTTGATGATGACGGCATCATGCATTCTCTCAAGATCAAGGCGACAGACGATGCCGGGTGTTATCCGGGTCGCGCGCCGTTGCAACTCGGCAAACCGGTAAGCGCCATCGTTGGGCCATACCGAATCAAGAGCGCGTCCTATAACGCGATTTCTGTCACTACTAATAAGACCAGCCAGGAAGCCGTGCGTGGCTTTGGACAAGCGCCAACAAATTTTGCCATCGAGGCGATGGTCGACAAGGTTGCCCTCAAACTTGGGTTGGACCGCGATGAAGTACGCCGTCGTAACTTGATCCGGGCTGACGAGTTCCCATACCGTATTCCGTCGGGTTCAGAATATGACAGTGGTGACTACCATACTGTCCTCGACAAGCTGCAAGACTCCGCTGGCTGGCAGGACCTAATTGCCAAGCGCGACGCGATCCGGGCGACAGGCAAGCTAGCGGGCATCGGCATATCAACCTGTCTCGAGCCGTCCGGTGGAAACTCATCGTTTGAGCCGTTCTTTAATCCCAAGAACGACACCACGACCTGGATGGAATCCTGCCTGATCAAGGTCGACATGCTGGGGTCCATAACAGCACTCATGGGAACATCAACATCGGGGCAAGGCCACGAAACATTGCTCTCCGCCGTGATCGGTGAGGTGCTGGAACGGGATCCGGATACAATTCGGGGCGTTCACGCGGAATCGCTCGGCGCTCTACCCTCCAACAGTCCAGTTGGAAGCCGCATGGCGATCATGCTCGGTGGTGCAGCCGCAGGTGCCGCAGAGAAAATTAAAAAGCAGCTATTAGAAATTGCCGCTCATAACTTCCAGCTGCCAGTCGATAGATTAATTTATGACGGCGGCGATTCTCCGTCGATGGCGGACCCCGAAAAAAAGTCATGAACTGGAATCTAATGATCGATTATAGCGCATCGGCAATATCACAAGATGCCCTTGGGATCAGAACCCGGCCTGCAAGCGCAGCACACATGGGAGGTTCCCACCGGCGGCGCGTTGCCTGCTGAAGACGGCACGGTGCAGATGTATCCATGCTACGCGTTTGAAGCCCATATTCCGCTGATCTCCGTTGACCCGGAAACAGGTCAGGTCGAAATCCTCGATTATCACATGGGCCATGATTGCGGCACCGTGTTAAATCCCGACATCGTGCGCGGCATGACCTTTGGTGGTATTGCGCATGGCATTGGCGCCGCGCTCTATGAAAAATTTGAATATGATGAAGGCGGCCAGCATTTATCCGGGTCCTTTATGGATTATCTGCTGCCGTCATCGCACGAAATTCCGCATGTCGAGATGATCAAACATTACACCCCATCGCCTCTAACGACGTTTGGTCAGAAGGGATCGGGTGAATCCGGTTACCTTGGCGCGCCTGCTGCGATCGCGAGTGCTGTGAATGACGCGCTTGCACCGCTTGGAAAATCCATCGAAACCCTGCCGATGCGGGTTCGTGATATTGAGGCCCTGATTAACGGGCAAACCGAATAGACAACATCGTCTAATAATCTTTGGGAGAAAAGACATGAGTGATGAGCTGCTGATCAATCAAAACGGTCGCATTCTAGAAGCAAAGTTCAATCGGGAAGACGGTGCGTGCTCTGATGCAATGGCGGCAGAGCTTTCAGCTGCCATGCTGTCCGCTCATGAGACATCAGATATGGTCCTGCTCCGTAGTGCAGGGGACGACTTCTGCACCGGTCGCGCCCGCAATGCTGATGCTGGAAAGCCTGACCCGGAAGCCTATAGCCGCCGCGCCGAATACGACTCGATCTTCAATTGCTACAAAGCAATCCGCAATGCAAAGGTGCCGATTGTTGGTGTCATTGAAGGTCGTTGTATGGAATTTGGCACCGCCGTTGCATCGCTGTGCGACGTATCGTTCGCCAGCAATACGGCTACCTTCAATATCCCTGAGATCGCACACAACGTCATGCCAACCATGGTCATGTCAGCGCTCTATGACCGGATCAATCGCAACGCCATCATGTGGATGACCTATACGACACAGTTTATCGATGCAGACCGTGCGCTTAACTATGGTTTCATCAGCCAGGTTGTCGATGCGGACAAACTCGATGCTGAAGTTGACCAGTTCTGCGAGACCCTTCTGAGCCGTCCGCGACCTGCCATTCTTGGGCTGAAAGAATATCTCCACGTCGCGCCGAAAATGGACGAGCTCGGCGCCATCGATTACGCCCGCGCCCTGCACTCAATGGTCAATACTGCGGCTGACATGAAAAAATAGAGGTTCAATATGATCGTCGACACGCATGCCCATTATCTACCCCAGGCGATGCTGGATGATCTGAACAATCGCAGTTCGGATTTTCCCAATATCGATTGCCTGAATGAAGAAAATGTCTGGAAGCTCGGCTTTAATGGTGGCCCGCTCACCCGGCCTATTCTCCCCGGACTGCGTCAAGGCGATACCAGACTGCAATGGATGGATGATCAGAAAATCGATGTCATGGTATGCGGTGGCTGGCTCGATAGTTTCGGCTATGAAATTCCGGACGAGGAAGGCAAGCACTGGAGCCAGTTCATCAACGAGCATTTAATGAAAGCCTGCTCAGAATCCGACCGCTTCGCGCCGCTCTGCAGCGTACCCTTACAGAACGGCAAAATGGCCGCCGAAGTACTCGAACAAGCGCTCGATGCCGGGTTTCACGGAGCGATGATTGGTACGCAGCCAAAGGGCGGCGAAGGCAATCTCGACGATCCCGACCTCGACCCATTTTGGGAATTAGCCTCGGATCGTAAAGCCGCGATCTATCTGCATCCGATGTTCGGCTGTGGTGATCCGAGACTGGCTGATTATGGGCTCGCCAACACCGTCGGACGGGGAATCGACACGATTTCCGCCATGTCTCGTTTGATCTTTTCCGGCCATATGCAAAAATATACCGGCATGAATTTCATTCTTAGCCATGGCGGTGGTGGTCTTCCATTCCTGCTTGGTCGGCTGCAAATGAACCATGATCATAACCCTAACTTCGGCAATCCGCGTGCCAGCCTGGATGCCTGCTACTACGACACGGTCGTCAATGACGTCAGAACACTCGAATTCGTTTGCGGAACATTCGGGGCAGAAAAGGTGATGATGGGATCAGACTATCCATTTGCCTTTGGCGACTTAGAACCACGTAAAATCATCGAAGCGACCCAACTTTCCGACAGCGACAAGCAAAGCATCCTCGGCGATGTTGCAGAACGCATCTT
>WLWD01003097.1_pt1 | contig 63454 bp, 56 predicted proteins | sample 6712731 | NCBI WGS metagenome assembly WLWD01 (sample SAMN12718690, study PRJNA576275) | sponge metagenome | isolation source: marine sponge | host: Mycale hentscheli | place: New Zealand: South Island, Marlborough, Capsize Point | collected 2014-11-01
ACAAGTAGAACTTCTGCGCTATGGAATATAGTTTCAAAGTGAAAACTACCCATGTTTGGAAGGCTTGAATTCACACGTGCGCACTTTACCCACACTATTTCACTTAGCTAACGTGTATTTCACGTAGTTTCAGCATTATTTCACGTGGCTAGTTACCGAGCTATTCACTCTCCTTGTGCGGTTTGTATGAGTAATAGCACACCCGTACTATTACAGCAGCACACAGTTGAAATAAAATTTCTTGTCTTATGAAGTCTTTCAAGTAAAATGAGCCATCCTTCCTAGCTACTGAGAATAGCCATGCCGTTGTTTTTGGTAAAAACAACAACAACAACAACAAGATATTTTGTTTGAATATCATTATAATTTTTTTTATAATCTTCAATAATATCATACCAAATCAATGAACCACATTTTTAGAATGAGTTTTACTTGATGTTTGTGTTGCTACTGTTATAAAAGTTAGTACATCTAGCGCCACTGTCAAATTATCCATGTTTTAACATAAGTTTTAACCTGTGCATATTTGGGCCCCTGAATAATGAGCTTCGTCCTATTAAGAAACAATATTGAATACAATATTTTGAGTCTGGACACTATAGATCGCGGACGTCGAAAACCCTTTACCGATAATTCAAACCTTTGCCGATATTCAAACCTTCGCCCCGGCTCCCTTTTTTTTATTTCTGGGTATCCCGTGATATTTTTTTGTGCAATCTTTGAGTGCACAGAATAACTAGCCTCAATCAAACGTAGACTTGAGGGTTGTACAACAGAGTTAAATATGGCTACGTTTTGGATCCTTTTTTCGGTCACTATGAACATCTTTGACCAAGTGTCCTCTCAAGGTACGTCTCAAGGTACTCTCTAGTGTTGGTAGCTGAGGCTATTAGCTGTGACCACTGTATTATATAGCCATTAACGCAGGCAGGAATGACATACAATTAAGTATTTGATAACTGCAAATTGTAAAGTACTTGGAGCATATTCAGATTCTTAATACTGTGCATCTGAGTGATGCATTAAGATTGACTACCTTGTATTCTTATTAGACATCTGTAGATTTGCTAAAACTTATTGATTCTTCCACTCAACTAAGTAGAGAGCAGGTAGTCATGCTGCTGAAAAACCATCTGCCACTGAAGATGGGTCAATTATTAACACAAGAGAGTAGGCCTTGCCCAATTGTACTAATGTTTTACCTATTTTATTCTTTAATGCTGCTTAGTTTCTCCTATTATTCTCTAAACCCTACCTACTGCTTAACCATTATTATTTCATATTTGTAAAGGGTTTTTTCCACCACTCTTGAAACTGTAGGCAACTTAACCTCCAGTGGATGAGTGCCACAAATTTACCCAATGCTTATACACTATAGTCTTAAGCTAAGTTGTTTTACTAACCCAGTCACAGTGATGTGAATCTATATGTCACTGCATGTCATTCACTGGCAGCTGCTGAGTCTGTCCTGTGACTCCTATAAACTATACACCTAACATATACTCTTAAGCATTTTAAATTGCATTGACTCCACCTAAGTCTCCACCTACTTCCTCTCAAATTTAACTAACCAATATACTGCTATGCTAAAACAAGCAAGCTTATTCATGATTGTACAGATGAAATTCACTCTGGAATTATGTTTAAAGCACAATTGATTGTGGGAATGGTCTCTGAAAATATATTAGAACCTAAATATATTTTTTATCAATGAATTAGGTTCATTTATTAACTATTTCTAATATAACTTGCAGTTACTGTGCAACCAAGTGGTCCTATTGTCATAGCAGTGGGTGAATCAACAACTATAAACTGCACACTAGAAGATGGTATCACACTCATTGGCTGGAATGTACAATTTATGAATCTTAATACTACAGTAAGTGTAAAACCCAACAATTCTCCATTGCCAGGAGTGACTGCAGTAGAACAATCTGAATTTTCTATGCTGACTCTAAACACTTCAAATACCAGTATTACATCAGTTACTTGTGTTGCTGCTAAATTATCTACTATCGAATTCTTTAGGCCTGGAGTGAGTGTAATAATATATGGTAAGTTAACATTTGGAGCATTTAAAGATTGTCAGCTGAGGTAATTGAGGACAAACCTCCTAACATGATTTAATTTACAGCATCACTGGGCACAACTACTCTCACCCCTAAACTTTTATTTTATGCTATTTCATGTTATGAGTAGTTTTGATTGGTGTCTCAAAACGATAACTTCCAGTATGAAAAAAAAATTTCATCATTAATACCCATCTCATATTCCCTGATTTGTTGATTTGTCCTTAGTCCCCAAAACATCTTCTGTTTGTCCCCTAAGTGGCCACGGAATAACATCATCAACACTTAGTGCCTATTGTAGTACTAGTTACAGGTTTTTTACATAGCAATAGTACGGCACATAAATAGCCCATTAAAAATGTATGGAAAAATCTGTGTTCAATTGAAATCGCATGGGGAAAGTGAAATTGCACGTAACTAAGTGAAATAGCACGCAAACTAAGTGAAATACCTTGGTAACTAAGTGAAATAGTACGGGTAAGTGTGCATGCGTGCAGCTCTAGCTTTGGAAACGTACAGTACGAATAGTTTCTTGTTGGAGACTATGTCATACTTTAGTGCAGAAGCTCTACCGGTATTAGACAAAACATTTTCAACAGGAGAAGCTATCGGTTGAAAGCTAAGTCCCAAAAGAAGCTAATCCGGAAATACGGAGATAGTGAGTGAACGGTACAGTGTATAGTTACACTGAAAATGATTTTAAGAGAAGCTGGCCTACTATTAGCGAGTGATAGCACGAGTAATCTGTGTTATTAGCGTGGTTACTCGTGCTATTACTCATACAAATGTGCCTTGTAGGGGGACAGGGGTGATGTGAGATGTTCGAAAGAATTCGCCTCTGGAAGGTCTAAGTCGCAGTTTGTAAATGATTGCTAGAAGTGTCCCTATATTGTTAATGCTTACTCTCTGTCTTTATCATTGTCAGTCTGAACCCTAGGCAAGTGGGTGGGGATTGTTTCATATTTATTGATCTTCACTTCGTTGAGGTTAGGGAGTGTTCAGCATTCTAAATGAAGTGCTGTTGTGGCGAAGTTGACTCAAGTAGGTATTCTCCCCATTTTTGAGAGAAATCACTATTTTGGTTGCTTGTGAACTTATGAGCAGCTAACTCCTCGTAGATGGCTACATCACTTAGTAATGCATCCTTGGACTCTAGCAAGTTAAAGTTAACTACTAATGAGTATCCCATTTTAACCCTGTCACCGTATATTTATTTTTCCAGGAATTTTGAACAGGTAAATCGACATCACAAATTGTTATACATCTTTAACATTTCACACAAGCACTGCCTCGTTGTGTTTTTTTCCTTCCTGTGATTCATCACAGCACCAGTATGGTATCCCTCATATTCTTTCACCTTCCTCCCTAAGAAAAATGCTCTGGATTACATTGACACTCATGTCTGCAGCTACAATTCCCAAATATAACAAAGATACTGATAACTTTATTTAGTTAACCAATTACTATCCAGATTAAAGAGCATCCTGTTTCCATTTCCTGATGACCAAATTGTTTCTACCAGTTAAAAATAGAGCTTACTCTGAGCAAATTAAATAGCCTTAAAGGACTGTCATTGAGTGTGCAGTGTAGGTGGTTTATATAAGAAAGGCTGGTTCATTGAAATGTATATTATATAAAAGCCACTTTTGCAATTTATCATGTAATGCAAAACATCAAGGTTACATAATTATTTCCTCCCTTAATTTGTACAATCTTATGCTTTGTTTTGTTTTTGTTCAACGTGTATTAACTCAGTTAATGTAATCATATATTACAGGTGTACCGGATCCTCCTATGAATATCTCTTTACAACTTGTAGCAAGTGAAGTAGAAGTCTCGTGGGAGTATAGAATAATTCAATCTGTGAAGGTTACTTTCAATTTAAGTCTAACATTTTCACAACCAAGTGTCCTGGAAGAAATGACAAAAAATGTAACAGACGTAAACAATACTACCTTCACTTTGCTAGGCAACAGGTCATGTGACCCATACAGATTGTGTATAGCAGGTAGAAACACAGTAGGTCAAGGAGAAGACTCTTGTACGGTAGGAAGTCTACCTTATATACCTTCACATGATAGGATTCAATATTCATTGTCTAAACGTAATGGAAACTTTGCATTAACAGTCATGATAATGGTAAGTTATAAATACTAAATGAGATTTACTTTTTACAAAACATTTTTTAGATGCCTAAAGAGTGTCACATCAGTGAACAGAGATATGAACTAGTTGTGAGGTCTGTGTTTACTAATGATACTCGATCCTCTCTTCAAGTTCTAGCTGATCTGATGACTATGTTACACATTGGGAATTTGATAGAAAGTAATTCGTATGTGTTTACAATAACATCACTTAATCTGATTGGAGAAGGAACATCAGAAGATATATCATTTTGTAAGATTTAGTTGCAGTGTTAGTTTGTGTTAATTTATTGGTATGAACTAATAATTACTTTTCTAACTTCTTATTAGCCACAAGCTGCATTAATGGAGTAATAATCTGCTCATTACAGGGAGGTGGGGTCAGACTGTCATGTGACTATACCACTGGATGTGAAGATATAGGATGTAATTACATTATCACTGGAGATGATAGCATCCCAGATATTAGAGAGGCCATTTTTCCTAGCGACTTTTCATTGCTGTCTATTAACATCAGTTTATACAATTCTATAACAGTTAATAATAGTAATAGTAATGCAGTGAGACAACAACTGAACTTCAATTCAGTAAAATTGTGTTTACATTCAACAGGTTAGTACTAGAGATAATCTGCATCACCAACTAATTATTCTTATATTCTACAGACTCTATCTCATCCACTCAAGGCAATACAACATATACTGTCACACCTTCTAATACTACTACCATTATGGTTGCTGTAATTGTAAGCGTAACTATTATTGCTGTGTTAGCAATTGCTTTGATTATTTATTTCTGTCTCTGCATTACTAGTAAGTTTCAGATTTTTTCTCGTATTTATTATAATAATGTTAATGATGTGTTTCAGAAAATTATAAGGTAAGAAAAGTATTGAATAGAACAACCATTGATGTCTTACATAACATACAAAATGACAAGTAAGTTCTCTGTTTATTCTCACATGAATATATTATTTATGTTTGTTGATACCAGAAACAAGAATGATGCAAATCAAAACCTAAATGTAAGTTAATACTTCACATGATATATTTCAATTCTTAATTATCTTTCCACAATTATGCACTTATTGTTCCGTTGTCATGATAATTTCATTTGTGACAGTGACGACAGGAATTTAAAATGGATTATTTTTCAAATGTGATGAAATAATTACATCTAAAAAACTCTTACTGAGTTAAAGTATGACACAAAGTATAATTATTGCTAATTAATAATCTTTTTAATTCAGAGATATCTTTGTTGTAGTAGTAATAATGAGTGTTGCCAATATTTCTTGTTAATTTAAACATTTCTGACCTTAACTCAGTTTAACTGAGATCTTGAACACTTTGTAAATTTATATCAAATACTTGTTAAATAGAAACTTTGTTAATGTGATATAGACTATGGAAGTTGTTGATCCTAATCCATCCTATGGAGTCCTTTCACTTGGAAAGGATAATGTACAATGTGATAGTAATCCATCCTATGAGGCTGTGTTTATAAAAGGCACACATTCTGTGTATGTTAATCAGAATTCACCCTCCAACCCTCCACAACAAAATATTGAACATTATGAAACAGTTTATTAGATTAAAGAGTACCAATTTTACAATGCATTATGTTTTTACTTTTGTTTTGTCAGTATTTTTGCTATAACTACTTATAATTTTTTTTATAATTTTGTAGATCACTTAACCAGTGTGTAACTTGAATAGGGCAACATTAACTGTGATGAAATATTATTTCAATATTGTATTTCTAAAGGAAAAGAATAATTTTTTATATATAAATTTGCGAGCCAAAAATATAAATTTATTATAATTTTTAACATTATTATGAGTAAGTTACATAGAGTGCATGTTGAGTAATGATGTTTAATGATCAAAGCAGACAAACTTTCCATTTAGCTAGTTAATTGACAGAGGATTTGCTTCAGTAAATTAGATGAAAGTTATTAGCTACTTTAATAATTTAAAAGGAATAATATAATTGAAATGTCATAGCCTAAATGAGCATATAAGCTACGAAGTATACTGGAAACGGTAAATAATATTGATAAAGTATGATCACAGAGCCCAAACTCACTTTGCAGTAAACAGAGGCGTATGCATATGTATATAATATACATATATATATAGAGAGAGAGACAGAGAGATAGACAAATGGATAGATATATAGATAGATATATAGATAGATAGATTTAAAATTATTTGATTCTAGAGATGTATGCTCTCTCTTGATTCTAGAGATGTATGCTCTCTCTTTCACAGGCGTTTTATAAAGAATGCAGAAAAAATATTTGGTCTCCTCCGGAAATCGAACCCCAGACTGCTTGCTTAACGCCCAAGCCTTCAGCTACTGAGCGACGACAACCAGCCGGCAAACAAACATTTTAATTCTGTATTTATACTGTTAAGTGGTACTGCTATGCTACAGTCTCACTCTCAACAGACCAATGAAAATTCTCTTTTTTCAAAGATTCTTTTTATTCATTGAATTTTTTTTTACTCTACACTAATTTATCAGTTCATAATTTCTTCATATTTTTTTTATTCTATTCGGAAAAAACAACTATTAATGATGTAGAATTTGAAAGCTATTAATACTAATCCATTCTATGAAGTAACTTTACTCAGTGAGGACTGCTGTCCAAGAAATAGAAAAAAGAATTGAAATTATTAATTATTTATTGCAGTTGACATACTAGCAAAATCTTGGACTTATATACATTTAGCGATTACACGCATTCTCCAATAGCTATAGACAGTATAAAAATATATTATAAAAATTTAATTTCAATGCAAGTTCAGTTACCGAAAAGGTAAATCATATCAATTTAATTGAACAATAAACAATTTTTCATCAAGAAAACATAAATAATTATAAAAAATTCAATATATTGAAATTCTTTTATGATGAGCATTTCGAAATTGACAACTACAAGAAGTTAAAATACTGAAATAGCTATAAATTAAAATAAGGAATTGACAAATAATGTAATGCTTAAGTATTTAAAGACATGATGCAGTAGTTATGCTAGAGTAATGTAATAATCTTCACTTGTCAAATTTAAAGCTCACTTGTGTTCATTATTCCCTTCTGTTTGCATGTGTGCATATGTAACTTTAAGTAAAAGAAAAGCATTATGCAATTGATTTGGTAAGTTAATATTTAAATATGAGTAAGTATCTGAATATGAAGTCCCCATAGAGAAGAAGATAAGAAAGAAAGATAGCCCCGAGACTTGAATATAAACGACGATTTATCTCAGTGGAATAATATTTATAGTTTAGGGTGTATAATGGAGTGAAATTCATATGATGTACTCAGTAAATGGCTACAGCATGCCCATCAACTTTCAAGCTACCCTCATTGATATTCTCCTCATACATCTACAGGGTACAATTGGCAAGAAATGACATATGTTGTGCAGAGAATTGGCCTCCTGGTATTATCAAAGGCACAGTCTTGTGTTTATGTTTTAAATGTATGGTAATATTGAAAACTGGTGTAATGACTCTAAATATGGGTTTGGTTAGAACAACAAAATTTAATGGAACTACACCCTTTTGCTACTAATTTTTCCATGATCAATCTACTTTCAATGGTCAGAAATCCTTAAGTTCATGACAAGCTTTTATACTACAGCCATTACTGTTGGACTCTCTGCCAACTCTGAGACATCTACTTAGGAATCAGACATTGTTTTTTTATTATTAAATCAAGGAGATAAATAATCGAAAGAATTATAGCGGTTTCTCACTAAGCTAGCAAACTATTGTATTTTCATATATACAATGATAAATATTGAGGAATTGCTCGCAGCAACTAGTGTGCTATAACTTATTTAATGGAATTAACTTATGCAATCTTAGCCATTTACTCAGAAAAGAAAAGAAAAATAAACAATACATAAAAACAAAATTCAAGGTAATTCAATATTTTTAGCTTTGTAGCATTAAAATTATATAAATAAATTCACATGTTTCGGCTCCTAAGCCTTCTTCAGTTGTGATGTGTACATGACCGTTTAAAATAAAATAAACAAAGTTGTCAACAAGAAAAATGAACTTAGCCATGGGCCAACATCGACACTCAAGTTCTGATAGGAACAGAGTCCAGGTGGAGTTGAGCTTGACGTCTTTGTCTAAAATTGATGTGGTGATGTTGCTTTGTATAATTAATGCTTCTGTTAGACACCTATGGACGTAATTTGGCACCATTTTAATAACTCTTGATTCACTGCAGTTTACTCTGTGTTACTTTTCCATGCATGTACTGAGATGCCATTTGAGTCATCCATTCTTTTAACTGCACATTGATGTTCTTTTACTCTTTTCTAAATTTCTGCTAGTTTCACCCACGTACACTAAATTCCAGTCCATGCATGGTATGCTGTATAGAACTCCTATTTTTTTCCCATTGGTGATGCTTAATCTTAGTTCATTAAAAACTTTTTAAGTAATCTATGCAGCAGAACTGTTTGTAAGGCAGCCCAATGGATGGTCACTCTCTCGAAGGACCCCAGACTAACTATCACTAGCTAGCCCTCACTCTCAATCACAATTCACTTTCATCAAATTCATTCATTGAGGTAGACTGATAAATTACCGGAAGTAGTTGGGTGATATAGAAAGATTGCGCAAGCGCGTGAAATAATGTTTAATGTTTTATGCATGAGTAATGTTTATGTTTATAGCTAATGACTGGAATGTTTACTGACAAATGACAAGCGGTTGTTCAGGTGCACTCAATCCTGAACATACTGGGGGGCGGGGCTCGAGGTGATGTCTTGTTCATTCTCTTCTGTCTCCTCTGCTTCCTCCAGGTGGAGCTTGACCAGGTGGTGGATGTCCCTCCAGTATGTCTTCCCTCGGCAGGTAATGTCGACTGCTCGAACTAGATTGTTAGCGCCAGGATAGACTGTGGTTATCCGTGCCAAAGGCCATCTGCAATGAGCAAGTGTGGAGTCCTTTACATAAACTAGATCACCAACTTTGGCATTCGGTTGCTGTCTTCTCCACTTTCTGGCTTCCATGGCCGATAGATAACACCCCTTCCATGCTCTCTTGAACTCTTGTTGGAGCCTTTGGACGAGTTGCCATCTGCGGATTTTACCAATTTTGATGTTATTTGCTGGCCTTGTTGGTGGCGTTTTGAGGTTTCTTCCAATCAGGAAGTGGCCTGGCGTCAGCACTAGGCCATCGTCTTCTTCAGGTGCATCCAGTGTGGCTAATGGTCGACTGTTTAATATTGCTTCAACCTCTGACATTAGATTCTCAAGTTCATCCTGTCTGAGAGGGTAGGGTGAGGCAATCTTTTTAAGCTGAACCTAAATGGCCCGGACACCAGCTTCCCACAGACCACCAAAGTGGGGTGCCCGGGTTGGGATGAAGTGCCACTGTATGTCTTGTTCGGCCATCATCCTTGCTGCTGGTTCTTTGCAGCTGTGGAGCAACTTCCTGATTTCTGTAAGCTCGTTCTTAGCTCCAATGAAGTTAGACCCGTTGTCTGTATAGACATTTCCAGGTACTCCACGTCGATTGCAAAACTTTCTGAATTTTTCCATAAACTCTTCAGTCTCCAGAGTTCTTGTTACTTCAATATGCATTGCCCTAGTCTTGAGGCAAACGAATAGACAGGCATAACTTTTGTGGTGAACTGGTTTCCTTGTGGATCCTTCTTAGGGTGAAGGGCCCAGCAAAATCAATTCCAACATGTGTGAAAGCTGTGATATCTGGTGCTGTTCTTGCTGTAGGTAGTAATCCCATCTGTTGTGTCATGGTATTGGCATTTGCTCTTCTGCATTGTGGGCATCCTTTGGAGATTTTCTTAAGAAAGGATCTCAAGCCTCTGATATAATAATTCTCTGCCAGGATACTCATCATTACAGAGGTACCACTGTGCAGCTGCCTGATGTGTTCTGTCTTTATTAGCAGCTGCGTCAATTGGCACTTGATTGACAGGGGCCACATCTTCTTGGGTGGACTGTTTCCTGTTGCCTGACCCTGCCCATCACCACAATGGCATTGTCAGCTATGCTGACAGACAGGCCGGCCAGGGGATGCTTGTCAGGTAAGTTTCTCTTCTTCCCCAGGCACTCGAACACTTCAGGAAACTGTTGGTGTTGTTGTACAGTAATCAGGAAACGTCTGGATGCTGCTAGTTCCTGATAGGTAAGTTTGTCATCATACTCCATGGTAAGTTTCTTCCTGCACCCGTTGATAAACCTCCGTATCCATGACAACACTCGGACGAGGTGAGCATAGCTGGAATACTTCTTATACAACTCCCAGGTAGGTTGTGGTGTGGAAATTGCTAGGAGAGTGGCAGCTGTTTCTTGATGTGGTAGTTTCGACAGTGGTTTAATCTTGGTGACTGGCCATGCTGACTCAGGTAGTGCCAACCATTGTGGCCCTTTCCACCATAGATCAGATGTGGTTAAGGCAGAGACTGTAGAACAACGGCTGGCAATGTCAGCTGGATTGCAACTGGTGGGCACATGTTTCCAGACGGCATGTGATAACTGCTCCAAGATGAATGCTGTCCTGTTTGCTACGTAGGTCTCCATTCGACATGGCATCTTCTGTAACCAGGCCAACACAATCTCGGAGTCTGTCCAAGGCTGAGTGTCTTCCAGTTTGATCTTGAAAGTTTTGGCTGTGTAAACCAACAGCTTGGTTAGTAGAACAGCTGCCTCTAACTCCAGCTTTGGAATCGACTTCCGTTTCACTGGACACACTTTGGCTCTTGCTAGAACCAGTGTTGTCTTGATAGTGCCATCCTTGAGCCTGCACCTGATGTAAACTGCTGTGCCCATGGCCAAGTTGCTGGCATCTGAAAACCCATGTAGTGACATAGTTGCTGTTTCACTTTCATCATGGACATATTGAAGATTGATAGGAAAGTTGTTGACTGCTGGTAGTTCTTCAGACCATGGCAACCATCTGTTCAGAATGCTTTCAGGTACTTGATCGTCCCATCCGCATCTTGCTGCCCACAGCTCCTGAAGTAGTAACTTAGGGATGATGGCAACCGGTGAGAACAAGCCCAACACCGGTCGTAAAGTTTAGCTCCCCAGGAGGCAATCCAACGTTTTGTTACTCGATTGGTACAGCTGGAACTGTGGGAGCAGAGATGTGGAGGCAATCAGACTGGACGTTCCAGTGAATGCCTAGAGTCTTGGGGGGTTGATCCTGGGATGTAATCTCAAGATCAGCCATTTCTATCAGATGATCTGGAACTGAAGATCTCAGCTCCGGAGAATTCGTTCTCAGTTTCCTCAGTACCATGCCACATTTGAGTAGCAGCTGACAGACTTCGCTGAACAAAGCAGCTTCGTCTTCTACTGTCTCTGTACCGGTTAGGAGGTCGTCGACTTAGAATGCGTGATTGATGCTGTTCGTGGAGTCGTAATTTCCACGAGCTGGGGCGTGGTCTTCGAGACGTGAGAGGTTTAGGCAAAGCAAAAATGCTGGCTTCGCCAGTGCGCGAAGGACCAGGTGTCAAGATACACTTTCCTGTCTGGCAAAGTCAGAATCTGAGTGCGCAGCGCAGAGCAAGCAGCAAAGGCAAGCCCCTTACCCCGACAGTGTCTACGTCGCCAACGGGCGGATTGCAGGAGACAACTGCGGTGACAGCGTGGAGTACGCACCCAAAACTAACTCAGACTTTTGACAGTACTGATGAAATCTTTTCGACAACATACGCATATGAATTACAAGACTTATGAAAGTGTGACTAGGGTGATAACAGCATTGGTTGTGTATGAATATCATTATGCATTGAATTACATGGTAAAGAGTCATCAATATTACATAAGTTCAATGTTTATACGTCTTCAGCTTGGCTTGAGGTTATTCGGTGGGCGTGGCTTCATAGGCGTGACTTCTTCTTGTCTGGTCTGGTGGGCGTGGCTTCGGAGGTGTGACTTCCTCTTGCCTGTTCAGATGCCGTGACCTGAACAGATGCACTGACTGGCTTGAGGGTAGTCTTGTTTGAATTTGTCAGCATGGTGACTGAGAACAGCAGTAGCAATAAAGGGAGATGGTCTGGCTCCAAAGGTCACCCTTGTCATCCTCATCTCAGGCATCCCGAGCCAGGAACCGATGAAAGTCTCGTTCTTGCTTGAGTAGTTTGAATTCTCGGAACATCTTGCTGATGTCCGCAGAGAATGCAATGTTGTGCAGGCGGAACACCAGCAAGATGTCCGAGATTGCAGGGTATAAGTTTGGCCCTGGCAGTAGACAGTCAATGACTGAATAGCCTGTTGATGATTTGCCCGAACAGTCACAAACCGGTCTGGTCTTAGTAGTTGTGGAGGACTCCTTGATCACACCGTGTACAGGAACCAGGATTGTTTATCTCGTCATCTGGTATTGTCTCAGCATGGTCAAGTTCTCGGTAAAAGAGGTGAAGTCGTCCAACTTGCTACACCTTAACATCTTCCTCTCATTGGACAAGAGGCGGCTGAGCCATACTTCTCGTCTGGCCTAGAGGAGGAGGATTGGCCACCCAAGGAAGTCCAAAGATGTATCTCCCATCTGTGGCATCGACGACCAGTTTCTCCTCGAATTGCTAGACTGCAGAGGCTTCTTCTGCTGTCATGACAGAGGCTTCTGGACTCGGTCAGTCTCCCAGAGCTTGGTAAGTGCTTCACCAAGCTGGCTATCCTCTAAGTTGGTCAACATAGTGGTACCATTACTCTGGCAGCTTCCCGCTCCATAGACTGCCCAACCAAAGATGGTAGACATGGCAGTCAGTCTGGTCTCTTTGCAGGTATGAATGGGCTCGTTCCAAAGGAACAAAGGTAGGTCATATGTTCCAATCACCATGTCTATGGCTCCTCCAAATTCTTCATCAACCAGTTGTAAGCCTTGCAGTACAGGGTTGTTCATCACTGCTGCTTTGTCAGTGGGAGTGGCTGTAGACGGAAGTGTGGAGGTAATGGCTAGGTTCAGTTGTATTGTTTCGTCAGATGGCTGCACCGATAGTATGATTAGTTTGCTGCCATGTTTGATCCTGCTTTGGGCTAGAGCACCTTTCTCTGACACTGTGCCTTGCATCACCATGTCCGGGGGAAAACATTGCAGCTTCAGTTGTGAGGCTACACTTTCGGTGATAACAGAGTGTGTCGAACATGAGTCAAGTGCTGCCCGAACTGTCATGGCTCTGTCTCCATTGATCACCATGGCTAAGACAGTGAAGATGAAGCCACTCCTCAAGGATCCATCATTTGTGGTATCAGTGACGTCTGCTGTTGGATCAGCTGAGCTGGTCATCATATTTACTGTGGTTGATGTGCTGGCTGGAGTCTTGGTCTTGCTGGTGTCATCCTCCTTATGTAGTAAGGTGTGATGTTTGGCCTTACATGACTTACAAGAGAAGGAAGATGTACAGCTGCCAACCGTATGACTAGGGTGAAGGCAGTTTGCACATATCTTTAGTTGTCGGATATAGTTCCACCGTTGATTAATAGTGGCACCCTTAACCCTTTCGTTCCCGAATTGTTTGGACACGCGCGGAAAAATCTAATCTTCTACCGCGGAATAGTGCATTACCGTTTTATTTTTTTAACTCGATGCTGGCTGGAAAAACCCCATAGCAACCATATATCACTAAATAGACCAAGAGTTTGGGATTCCCCTCATTTTTTGATTGAGAAAGTTGAATAATATTTAAGCCCTCTACTATTACTTAAAAAAAAAAAAAAAAATTTCCCAAAAAAATTCCACTTTTCTCATCAATAATAAAAAAAAAAAATAGAAATAATATTGTTTGATGTACTTTATACCAATATTATATTAGTTCAACAATAAAATATGTTGTTTGCTGTGTTTGGTGCTGATTGTGATCATGTAGGAGACATCTATGAGTGTCCACAAGGAACATATGCCATCGGACGTCGAGCTCCACTACAAAACAATTTCATATACACAAAAACACAAACAACAAAGATATTTGTAATACAAACAACAAATTGTTCATGATCCTATATATTTGCAACTTTATGATGTATTGTATGGGGTTTCATACAGGATTTTTGTTTGGGAGGGGGGGGTGGGGCTCCGAGTGTACTTCGCCAGGTCCAGCATCTTCTCCTTCATCACTGGAAGACTCTGCTCCTGTTGCCTCATCTGAGTCCTCTTCACAATCCCGCTTCACAATCGGGTCGGTGACTGCATACACATCTGGTCCTAGTAGTACATTCTGGTAAAATAAATTAAATTTTTTTGAAAATTTGAAATTGATCAACAAACCACAACCCACTTTCAAATCTCATAACTCAATGAAATATATATATATTATAGCTAAACAGCTTTCTCTATCTCAATATACAGTTCGTCCAGCTTAAAGAGTAGAAAGTACAGATCTCAAAACTTAGACTAGTTGCAATCACAATAAGCTTAGCCATACCATTTTTGTGTTGTTAGATCCCAATCCACTCGAAACTAAGTCATATAAAACAGCATAAGTATAAGAACTATGCTATTCCATACATTAAGCGCCATTTTTTTTAAGTCACAAATTCGTCCGTCCTACGTCACAACTCGTAGTTAAACTTGAGCCGCGCCCTCACACGGAAGCTCCTATTCGGGAACTTCGTAACCGCAAATTGACTGTTTTTGCTATGTCTTTATATTTCTTTTTCTGTGTACTGTGGGCTTACTTTGTTGTTACAGGTGGAATGAGCACCAATAGAGGACTCCAGCAAGCCAAATTTGAAGAATGAAGACCCGCCTGGGACGGAGATACTGCTCTGCACACTGGCTACTATTCAGAGTTATTTCGAAGCGGCCGAAAGAGCTACTGCGCTCATTTTTTTCCCAGAGGTAGCCTGAGGGCTTCTTCGCAACATTACAGAGCCATATTTCTAATATCTATATTCTTTTTTTTGTAAACAGTAAAATTTCATGCCGTTTTACTCGTGCGTTATTTCTAAAAAAACTTTCTGTAACTTTATTCTAAGGGGGGTATTTTGCTTGTGCGCAAAATTTGGATTCAATTCAGTGATCCAGTTCCACGAAATATCAATTTTTATTTTCAAGTTGACAACTGATTGCAATTTCACCCCGCCCCCCATAACGTTGAGCTCCACGAACGCGCAATTTATTTGGTAAGATAATCAATTAACTTGTGACAGCTCTAAAAAGAGCCCATTTGTAAACAATAATAAGAAATACAAATGAGCCGTGAGATGGCCGTTGTAACTTTGGAAATAGTCCCTCGAGCAAAAGTGATGGCGTATTCCCGATGTTGCTTGGAGTTGGTTGCTCATTAGTGGGAGCGGGTAGTTCAGCACAAGATTTAGACTTGTAGGCGATAGGGCTGAAGAGTATAGCGGTAGCAATCCCGATGGAAAGAACTGAAGTGTGATGATGGAGTCTATACGCAGCGGAGTCTCAATACAAGGTTGGTGGAATTGTCGGAGCTGGTACCAGTCAGGGTGGAGTTGGTCATGGTTGAGACAGAGTTTTAAGCTGCTCCAATGGCTTCACAAGTACAGCTTCATTCCCCTGCAAGTATAATAGAAGGATGTTATTCGAAATGACTGTCTCAGACTAGTACACTACATACAAGTTATAGCTCAGAGACCGTTTTGGGGCCAAAGTTAATTGATTGTTTGCGTGGCTCGGTTACGGGCCATCTCCCGCGTTTTGCCAGTGTGTCCAACATCCCCTGGTTTAGTTCACAAATGCGCAAGCGCAACACTCTGACATCACAAATACGTCGTCATTGAGATAAGAGCTTCCGCAAACGTCACAACTTACACCGAAAATACTAACACTCTCACAAAAGCATTTTTATTTCCCTTAATTTTCAAGATAGGGGTTTCAAATTCATATGGATTAAAATACAACTATTTAGGTATTTTATATTAAATTCCCAAGACACTTACTTCAAAATTGCAAAATTACCAACTTAAAGCATTTGGGGAGTTTAGTTTTTTATAAAAAATGAAATTAAAAATAAGTAAAATAGTATTAAAATATAAAAATTTGGTACAAATCAAATTAATGAGCCATAGATTCAGTCTGCAAAATCTTTAGACACTCGAATTCAATTTACTCTTTTTCTGGCTTAAAAACATCAAAAATATCCTCCATTTATAGGGTCACTTCTTCTATCTATTACCACAGTTGTGACCACAAACCACAATTTTTTTAAACATAATCAATTTCAATATATATTAATTTGTGTGTGTGTGAAGTTTCAGCTTCCTGACATCAATCTGACTGCACATGTATACATTTAAAGAACAATTAACAAAAAACAGAACTTTCTACTCTTTAAGCTGGACGAACTGTAGCTATAAATAAGTCCTTTCCACAACAGAAGCTTGCTAGTTTTCAAGAGAAAGACAAGAGAAAGACAAGCTTACATCGATCATCTTCTTGACTTCCATTGTCAGTGTCAGAGTTGACGGGGTCTGGTCCCCAACCCTGATACAGGGCCTCCTATAGCCCTAGATGTCGTCTCCCTCTTCTCCGCTTGATCCTGAGTCGCTAGAGTCAGTATCAAGCAAGTATAAAACTTCCACAGCACTGTAACTGGTAGACGCCATCTTTCCAAATTGACTTCGAAAAAAATTTTTTTTTTGCATAGTTACCTGGATCACACGACACGCTCACTTTTTTCCTGTGATGTAATAAGCATTACCTAAGCCTGTACGTAATGGGGAGGCCCCCAGTTGAACTGGCGATTTTATAAAAAAAAAAAGAAGACAGTAAGTCAAACCGCAAGTCTTGGTCGGCAAAGAAGCAGTTGTTTCAATGTGTTATGGAAGGCTACTGGGCTCAAGCAATTTTTCGCTGCTTCTACAAAGCTCTGGAGATGACTGGATCCATAAATGAAGCTGCTGTGAAGAAGGTAACTTTTTTTAAAATTCGATGGAGAACCGATGTTTGTTTTTTTTGCCGAGGAAGAAATAAACGCAACTGCTGTGAGGTACTGTCGAAGCAGCCCTGGCTGAAAGCTATTTTAGATGCTTCTCAAATGCATTGGGCACCTGTGTATGCAATCTGAAGGTTCTAGCTATAAAGTAACTATTTTAAAAAATTCGGAGAAACCAACCGGTCTTCACCCGCTTTTAAGCGGGATTGGGAACGAAAGGGTTAAACGTACTGCACTTCATAAGGGAGTGGCTTGGCCCCTTACAAACAATGCAGGTTGGCTTGGTAGCTGAAGTGGCTGTACCTGCTGCCGGTTCCTCCGTCTTGACTTTGGAACCAGTAGTTGCTGGCTTGAAAGGGACAGCTGCACTATTCAGTGACTTGTTCTTGCGTGGCAAATTGTGTGATAATGGAGAGGCGAACTTGACGAAGTCGTCCAGGACAGGGATCTTGTCAGTAGGGCCCAGATGTTTAGCCCATTCCTTTCTGACCTCGTCGTCGCAGTCACGGATGACAAGGGCTACTGCCAAAGCCTCAATGTCTTTCCCTCCGATCTTCTCCGCTGTCAGGAGCCTCTGTGTTCGGTCTAAAGCTAGTAACATACTCTCCTCAGAATAGTCATATCTGTTTCGGGAGAGTAGCTCCTCCACTAACTGTGGATAAATGACAGATGAACGGCCATATCGATCCTTCAGTTGCTTGAAGGCGGCATCATACCCTTCAGCTGCGCAATCGTCCAGCTTCTTGGCATCTCTGTCCAACATGGCATCAGCAAGGATACAGCACTTGTCTGCAGTATAGTGCTCCTTATGTGTCTCCATGATCTCCTGGAACCTGTCAGAGAATGGTTGAAACTCCTTCAGTTTCCCGGAAAATGTGGGTGTCTTCACCTGGTATGGTGGAGGTAGTTTCTTGGCAGTAGTGGAAGCTGGTGTTGCAGCTGCTGTTGCTGTAGGCATCTTAAAGATGGTTGCACGAATCTTCCCCAGACTGTCCCTGACTTTGGAATGCAAGGATTGAAACGTTGGATTCGTCTTGTATGGCTCTAGTCGACTCATAAGTTTCTCCAGCTGCTGGACCATAAGGCGACCATCTTTGCTAAAGTCCGCTGCTGTAGGATGGGAGTGTTCCATCCAGCTGTCTGATGATGACACTACTGTTTGGTAGTCCAAGTAGAGTTGGTTTGGGGCTACTGAACAGCGTATCTTTCTGATGCAATCTTCTACTTTGGTCTCTACATCAGAACTGTTGTCAGTCTCAGCCAACACTTGATTCTCGGTGGCGCCTTCATCTGCCATGGCCTCCAGAACAGCTGTGTTTGCTTCCTGATGCTCGTCTAGAACATCCTTCATGGCTTGCAGTGCTAGCCTTAGTTCTTCTGGGATTAGAGCACTCAATTCGACTGAGAGGACTTTCTCTGCGTTCCGGATGAGTTTTGTCATCTTGCCTCACACTGCAGCTCTTCTGCTCTTGGCTCTGGAAAGGGCAGACATAATGACCTTGCCTCCTAATGTCTTGTTTCAGAAGCAATTGACAATGATAAGCTTCCATTGATGTAGAAGCCCAAGTCCAAGGTGTTAACAAGTCTTCATGCTGAGGTGTCAACCACAAGAATTGCCGCGCTAAAGTTGAATGCCATGGGGGGAAAAATGAAGAGGTTGACGATCCTCACTGAGAAGCAATACGGCGGCTCTTTTGAAATATTTCCAGTGTTAGAGGCCTATGTTGCGAGTTTGTTGGTCCAACTACTGACTTGTAGAAGGAGGAGATGAGTGCCCAGCACCAGTTAGGTTGATGCAATGGGTTGTCGTACTTAACAATTTCGATTATAGAATGTCGAATGCGGTCGTGTCGAAGTTGCTAGAAGATTCGATTCGGACTTGATTGTAGTCAGACAGGAAGCTAGCTAAGTGCTGACAGTTTGCCAGCCGTCCCTACTGATAGCTAAGACAAGAAGCAAGTTGGTCGCTGGTCCCTCTCACCATCAATATTGCCGTATCCGGCTCGAAGGACCATGCAACGGAGCTGTTTGTAAGGCAGCCCAATGGATGGTCACTCTCTCGAAGGACCAGAGTCCACCCCAGACTAACTATCACTAGCTAGCCCTCACTCTCAATCACAATTCACTTTCATCAAATTCATTCATTGAGGTAGACTGATAAATTACCGGAAGTAGTTGGGTGATATAGAAAGATTGCGCAAGCGCGTGAAATAATGTTTAATGTTTTATGCATGAGTAATGTTTATGTTTATAGCTAATGACTGGAATGTTTACTGACAAATGACAAGCGGTTGTTCAGGTGCACTCAATCCTGAACAATCTATAGTGATAGTGTGGGGTCATTGTGCATGAAAAATCCCTCAGCCTTGAATATATACAGGGTTAAAGTAGTTTGGTGAAAAAAGAAACCCTTGGATGATAGCGCCTGCAGGGCTTCTAGAAGTCGTAGGTCAGGGTCGTAAATCCCAGGCCTCTTCCTAAAATGCTAGTCGCTGCAAGCACTGTCTAAGATTTTTAACCTACCGTAAGTGGATACCAGCACCCACCATTGTCAGATTAATGGTTTATAGATTGTTCAATAAAGTACCAAGTGATTGATAGACAGAAAATGACTAACTGAACAGAAAAGAGAAAAACTGAAAAAACAATATAATGAATCAGACAGACAGGAAGTACAGTCCAATGCACACAAAACACAACGGAACAAACAAGCACCAGTTAACAATTTCTTGTAAAACGAGTGTTCAATCAGGGGTTGCCTGACCTCTGCGACTCCTGCCTTCACATGCTGTCAGGGTCGCCAGCATATTCCCCCCCCAAGAGAGGGATCCTCTGTGGGTAGCTTGACTAGCCTATGGATGGCTCTCTTGTATATTCGTCCTTTTGACCTCAGTTGAACGACTCTGACCAATTCATCTCTGCCAGGATAGGTAGCAGTGATTTTCCCAAGAGGCCAATTCCGGTCTTCCGCTAGCGTTTCATCACACAATAAAACAATGTCACCAATTTTGAGATTAGGTTGGGACGTGGTCCATTTGGATCGATCTTGGAGGCTTTGAATGTAACTTCCACTCCACATCTTGCGATGTTGGAGTCTTGAGCACCCATATGTGGAGGAGCCAGGATGGGTCTTCCTATAAGGAAGTGGCCAGGAGTGAGGGCTTAAGGAACAGAGCCATTGTCCAAAGCGAGAGGAAGAAGGGGTGTACTATTGAGCATTGCCTCAACTTCGGTAAGTACAGTTGCCAACTGCTCAAATGTCAGAGCACGGGAACCAACAACCTTCTTCAAGTGTAACTTCATGGCTCGAACTCCTGATTCCCAGAGTCCACCCATGTGTGGTGTGCGAGCAGGAAGGAATTTCCACTCAACTGCCTGTGTTGAAGTAAAATTGATAAGATGTTTACGAATACTTGCTGTAGTAATAAAATTGTAAGCATCTTTCAGAGCTCGGCTTGCTCCTAAAAAGTTCCTGCCATTGTCACTGTAGACAATGGTAGGATAGCCACATCGTGCACAAAACCTTTTGAAGGTTGCAAAAAAAGCTTCCAACGACAATTCTGAGCAAATTTCTATATGGACCGCCATTGTTACTAAACACACAAACAAACATGCGTAAGATTTCACCTTTGTTGGCTTACGAGGATTTCCTCTAACAGTCATTAAGGGTCCCGCGAAGTCCACTCCAACCTTGCTGAAAGGTGATGCTGGGTTGACTCGATCTTGCGGCAGATCTCCCATGCATTGGTGAGAGACTTTGGCATAAGCTCGCTGACAGATGACACAATTACGTGAGATGCTTTTCACCAGACTTCTAGCTCCAATGATGTAGTACTCATTCGACAATAAGGTCAATAGTGTGGCAGGTCCTGGGTGAAACTTCGAGTAGTGTACGTGCCTCACAATAAGTTTCGTAATCCAAGACTTCTGGTGAAGTATATGATTAGATGAAGTGTCAATGAGCTGACTGAACAGTGAGAAATTTGGCGTCCAACTCGCAATACTCCCTCTGTGTCCAAGAATGGAGTGATTTTTTTGAGGGGCCCTTTCAGTTGATTGCTCTTTTGTAACATAGTGAGTTCTTTCTTGAAGCTCAAGCTGTGATGCTTTAAGAAGTAACCGTTGAGTGGCCAAAATTTCTTGTGATGTCAGATTTGGCTCTACCACCGATGAGCCCGACGGTGGTAGCACATTTCGATGTGGGAACCTTAGAGCCCAGGAAAGGACTCTGGACAACCGATTCCAACTTGAGAATCTGAGCCAAAAGGGAGGATCATCTAGTGCCTGACTGATAACTAGCACTGATGGTCTCAGCTCCGATGGGTCACCAGCATTTTGAGTGGGATGAGTGGGCCAGAAAGCAGCATCTTGATGCAGCCATGGTGGTCCATGCCACCAAAGAGTGTGCTTGGTCAGTTCCACAGGAGTAGTACCTCTGGACACAACATTGGCAGGATTCATGCTGGTTGGAACATATCGCCATGCTGAGATGGTACAAGGTCTTGGGCTTGACTAATACGATTACTCACATAGACTTTGAACTTAGTCTAATCTTGCTTCAGCCATCTCAAGACAACCATGGAGTCAGTCCATGCATGAAGATAGTCCTTCGCAATGTGGAGATCTTGAGCAACTGTGTCGAGGAGACAAGCTGTAAGAAGAGCTGCACATGATGGGCATAAAAGAGTCATCCACCTGAGGGACTACCAAGAAGAACTGGTCTTCAGTTGTGTTCCAGCGAATACCAAGAGTGGTGTTACAGTCAGATGGATATTTGATGGTGAGTGACAGTTCACTTGAATCTCGAAGATCTGGAGGAATGGCAGCCATCACATCAGGATGATTTGATCTCCATTTACGCAATGTCATTTTGCCTTTGGCCATAAGTGTTACCAAGTCTTGCTGCAAAGAGATAGCATCTTGCACAGTTGGTGCTCCAGTGATGCAGTGATCAATGTAAAAGAATTTGCCGGCCACAGATGATGCACGAGGGAGCTCATCTTGATTATCTTCGGAGAGTTGTTGTAGAACCCGACTTGCAAGGTGATGCTGAGACACCAAAGGTGACTCTCAACATGCGACAATCCTTGATTTTTCCATCTGAATCACGTAAGAGAAATTGATGATATTCTTGGTCTTGAAGGTGTAGTGCAACTTCCCGATACATTTAGAAATGTCAGCCATCAACGCAATAGTATGTAATCTAATGGAATTAATTAAAGATGTAATTGGTGGCAATAAGGAAGGTGTTGGCAGAAGTAGATCATTTAAGGATTTTCCAGATAGGCTAGGAGCTGAAACATCAAAAACAGGTCGTATTTTGGTTGTGGTTGAACTCTCCTTGAACACACAGTGAACTGGTAAGTAGTAATGATCAGCTGATGGTTTAGAGAGTTCTGCTACTGGAATGATCTCTGCATGATGCAATGAGATATATTCCTGTAAGGCTTGTTGGAAATCGTTGACTTTGTTTTTAAATATCATTCCACGCTGTGGAATCTCTTCAAAGCTAATGACCGTGAATCTCCCAAGGTGGGTCAAGGATCCTTGAATGGGAGAGAGACTTGGTAACGCCCATCAAATAATTGAATGGTGTGATCAGTGTAGTGATGCTTAGCCTAGATCATAGGCAGTTCCTCGTGTTTCCATAGTTTGGAAAGAAGATGGTCCAATGAAGGTTGAGCATCAAGTCGCATGATAGTAGCTGAAGATGTACTGTGTTGAGAACCACCCATAACTGTCCAGCCAAATATAGTGATCATGGCACAAAAATGTCCATCAGGATGACGTGAAGTTTCCTGCTTCATGACCTTGGTGAAGGTGCTTGTGCTAATGATCATATCAAGAGGACTTCTCTTGCCTAGAGTCTGATCAGCTAATGGTCTAAGTGATGTTGTCCGTTGATGGTGACGAATGGTAATGGAAGGTATAGATGGTAGGTTTGGCACGATACTGAAGGTAGCTTTGATAAAATATTTGCTATCTTGAGTAGAGTGTAAAATAACTCCCACAGAGCTGTGGCTATTCAATACTCCTCAAGAATTCAATCATTGTATTCAGGTCTGGTTGGGACTTAATATGCCCGGCTTTAGCAGTCCATCTTGACTTCAGTTATGAGGACAAGTGTTTCTCAGTGTGGAATGTCATAGCATAGCCAATATCCTCCTGTTTAAGTAACTTAAACATTGCACGAGTAGTTTCTAGTTGTTGGAGTAGTATCTTTGAGTGCTTGCTGGTAGCATGAGTGTAGAGGACACATTTCCGGCCATATCTAGTATCCAATGCCTTCATAGCAGAGTCAAAATTAAATTCATCTCCAACAGTTTTATCTGACCTTAAAAAGACTCAAGGTGAAATTGTCAAAATCATCCCTCAACTAAAACGTCTGAAAGATAAAGAAGAACTAAGAATGGCCCAACTAGCTGCAAATCAGTTGCATACCATGCTTGCCAAAGCCCATCGTCAGCTCGCTACTCAACCTTCAGCCAGCACAACTAGTGTTGTTTGCCCAGAACTCTCATCTTCAAGGCGAATTCTTAAAACGAAATCACCTATATTTAGTGGTCAAGTCCTTGATTGTCCACACTTCAAAACACATTTCCTCACCTACATTGGTCATTACCCAGATTCTCTCGATGATGAGAAAGTAACTGTTCTGGTAGAAGCTCTGAGTTCAGAGGAAACCCGTGGTATTGCTTCAAGAGCAGCTGACAAGTCGTCATAAAGTTCCCAGTTGTTGATGCATAGTTCTATCTCCTGACATTGCTGAGCTAAAGTAGCGAGTTCAAGATAATCTTCAATGTCAATCATGATTGCATCTATTTCCTCTTCTGCGTGAGAAGGAGATTCCTCTACAGCATGGAGCAGATTGTGTTGATCATGTAGTAAATTGTTGTGCTTATTGTGGATAAAAATATTAAGAATTGAAAAAAATACATTATGTAAAGCATTAACTTACATAAGTTGTGATTTGTATCTTTCTTGTTTAGTATCAATAAGCATTAATAATAATATACATGTTAAATTCACAAATGACCTTGACATCAATGGTTGTTGTCTTCAATACTCCTCTTACCTTATTTTCTGAAACACATCATTGATTTTATAATATTTATGAAGAAAAAGTCTGGAACTTACCGTGAATTCAGAGACAGAACAAAATAATCAAAGACATTGTTGGCACTGCAACAATAGCTACGACTACAATTACAGCAACAATAATAGTAGTAGTATTGAAAAGTGTTACCTTTGAGCTTGTAATGCCTTGAGTGGTTGAGATAGATGTAGGAGAGGCCCCAACACACATAAAGAAGAAGGAAGGTGGAAACAGAAAGGCAGAAGAATAAACACACAAAGTAACATGGACCTTGCTAATTAGTTCACTTCACACAAACCACGTTATTGAATCATTTAACACTTGCCATTGAATCATTGAAGAGTCAATTTTGTCTATAAATACATATACGATTTTCATCAAGTTCTGTGCTTTGACCATTTGTGCTGTTTTGATTGCAATACAACCTTTTATTAATCCAACCTCTTTGGGAAGGGTGGGAGAAGGGTTGTCGTTAGTCTGGCCAGAGCTCTGGTGGCAGTGATTCTATCAGTGAGGGAATCGGTTAAGCCCAGGCAAGACCAAGCCCCACAACCTTGGAGGCAGCGGTGGTAAAGTCTTTCATCTCCGGATTGGGACGCGCCAAGCCCCACATCACCATCGAACGTTACAACCAGAACGGTAACCTTCACGAGAGACCGACCGGCTCAGGCAAATCAGTCGAGTGTTTGAGGACCGTCCCGACGGATTCGACGAGTTCCGACGAGTCATCCTTCTTATATACTAAAGTCAGAAACTTCGCCTGGACATGTTATCTGAAGAAGACTACGAGGATCCTGATGAGCTAACCGCTCAACACCAGGAACAAGCTAAAGCTCAGGCTGCAACAGCTCAATTTAGTTCGTTCACTAGGGAACAAATAAGGGATATGGACCCGACTACAGCTATGCTAACGCAAGTGCTGGGCGCACTGACAGCCTCTTTTACAATATCGAGAGAAGAAGCCAATCGAGCTCGGGAAGAAGCTAAAGCAGCCAGAAAGGAACAGCATGAGATGCTGGTGGCTTTGCAGAAAAGCAGGCAGGAAGAGAGGCAAGACGATAAGCAGGAAAAGGAAATTAGTGAATTTCCACGCTTTCGGGATGGACAAGACATATCGGCATACCTGTCCTCCTTCATTCATTCAATGGATTCCATCAAAGTACCTGTTAACCAATGGAAGAAAATCTTGGCGAAAAAATTACCAACGCATAGTCTAGCTAAAGTGACATCAATCGTAGAAGATGGGTCTTCTTTCTATGACCTAAAATCTCGTCTACTAGAGCTTGAAGGATATTCAATTCAAGAAACTTGGTCTAGATTGTTTGCACAGGGAAAAGGTGGCAAATCAAATGTTGAGTATATCAAATATCTTTATGACCTCGGAAATCGATTATTTGCTGGATGTAAAACGCCGGCCGAGTGCAATATTCGCATGATCACAGGTCTGCTCAGAAATGATTTACCTCCAATCCACAGACCACTGGTTGACTCAGGGAAACCAGTGACGTTGGATGACCTTATTGCCATCGCTAAGTGTGTTGATGGTGCAGAGTACAAGCCAGAGAGAAAACATAGAGTAGATTAATGCAGACATGACAACAAGAAACCATCATACTGTACAATCTGCAACCGTGCGGGACATAAAACCTCTGAATGCTGGTTCCGGGATAGACAAGGTCAACAGAACCCTACAAGAGACAACAAGCAGACCAATGAAGTGCTATGTTTTATTTGTGGAATGCCAGGTCACATTGCACCGGAATGTCCTCACAAGAAAACAAGTAAGAATAATTACAAAGGGAATGGTTCTCATAGTGGAAATGGGAAAGTAGAACAGAAGAAGGTTAGCTGTGTTTCTATTGGTAGTTATGACCTTTGCTTGGACGGTAGGGTAGCAGACAAGCCTTGTAACATATTACTTGACACTGGGGCAGACATATCGGTTGTCCCGGACGATCTGATTGATACAAAATATCTAATTGATGAGAAAGTTAGATTAGTTGGCTTCAATGCTGAGCCATACATAGCAAGATGTGCTCAAGTCAAAATAGAGGTTGAGGATTTAGTCATGGATTCAAAAGTGGCAGTAGCGCCAGGTTACATGTCCAACAATTGTGTATTATTAGCAGTAGATTCAAACCCTAATACCCTCATTAATGAACTGAGAAAGTCAAAAGATGTAATTGTGAAAAATAAACAAGTTATGCCTGTGACAACAAGGGCAGCAAAAAAGCAGAATAAAAAGGAGTATTTAAAGAGCGGTGAGAATCAGAGTAGCCAAGTAAAGCCCACACCCATGAATATTAGTGAACAAAATAATCAGGAAACTGAAATAATTAGTGACAATGTTGCGGAAGTGGAACAAAAAGTGAAAAACACAGGTTGTGCGAACAATGATAGTGAGAAATTAATTGTTGAGACGGATGAGGTGGTGTGTGATGATGGTAGGCAGAGTGAAGAGGACATTGTAGAGGGCTCTGGGGGTGAGGCATTAGTAGATACTTTGGAGCAATGTATGGAGTCTTCGGAAGATGTTGAGGTATCGGGGAAACATGCACAGGATTGCCGGTTGAGGATTGGTGAAGAAGTTGAACTGGAAGTAATAGACAGAAAATGTGATGTACAAATTGTTGTAGATGTGCCTAATGTTAGAAACAATACTGATGTTCAGTTATTGATTGATGAACTTTGAATGATGACTCTCTTAGTACTTGCAGAAAGTTAGCTGATGCAGGTCAAAGAGGTTTTTTCTGGAGAGATGGTATACTGTTTCACAGACAGGCAGTACAGGACCTGGGTTGGCGTGACAGGATGGTGGCTCCGGCCCCTCGAAGGAAGCAGATTCTGGAAGTTGCTCATGACCGATGTGGCCACCCAGGAGCCAGGAGATTGAAAGAGGCACTGAAAGTGAGATTCCACTGGCCCAAGATGTTTGAGGACTGTTTGGCATATTGCAAGTCATGTAAGTCATGTGCTGAGTTTAATAAATCTGGCAAGGTGCAGACACCTATGATAATAAGAAGCCCAGTTAATCAGCCATTCGAGCACATTGTTGGACCATTACCTAAGGGTAAGGGTGGATGCAGATATGTACTCACTACAGCTTGTATGGCTACAAGGTGGGTAGATGGGGTGCCTTTAAGAAGGGCAACAGCCAAGGAAGTAGCTGACGGCTGTCTAACCCTTTTCAGCCGTATGGGAATACCCCTCAAGATACTGTCTGATAATGGTACTCAATTTGTGAGCTCACTCTTAAAAGATGTGTGCAGTTTATTAGGTATAGCCCAAATACAAGTTAGCCCATACCGCCCACAGAGTAATGGAGTTCTAGAGAGGGTGCATGGGGTATTGAAACCATTACTGAGCAAAGCAAACGATAAAGGTTTGGATTGGGTTGGATTTTTGCCACTTGCAATGTTCTCTATCCGTCAATTAAAGAATAAAGACTTGCAATTCTCACCACATGAGCTGGTATTTGGCACGAACCTAAGAGGCCCTATAGATTGCTTGTATGCAGGCTGGGTAGAATCCCCTCTTCATGCCATTGATGTGAGCAATTGGATCCTTCAGTTGCAGGAGAAATTGGAAATTTTGAGAGACCATGCCTATATCAGTAATTGTGAATCTAGTGAGAAAAGAAAAGCTACATTGGATAAGAACAAAAGTTTCAAACCACTCACAGTTAATGAATCAGTCATGATCCGTATTCCTGGGTTACACAGCGCACTGAATGCATCTTGGGAAGGCCCTTTCATAGTGACAGAAGTTGTAGGCCCAGTAACGGTAAAAGTGAAGAGAGATAAGAATGATAAACAATCAAAAATAGTGCATATGAATAATTGCAAGCATGTGTGGAATAGGGAAGCTGTTGTGTATATAGCTATTTTAGCCGAGAATGAACCTGATCATGAAAAAATACCAATACTAGAAGGAGAGTGTGAAGGATACAACAAAGCTGACATTGACAAACTAATTGACAGGCATAAAGTTATCTTCTCTGACAAACCAGGTGAAACAGATTTACCACCAATGGAGATCAACATACAAGAAGGCACGCCCCCGGTGTGCCAGAAGGCTCATGCCATCCCATTAAAATTGAGACAGTCCTTTAAGAATGAATTAGATGCTTTGTTACGAGATGGGATTATTGAAAGGAGCACTTCAGAGTGGTCTAGCCCAGTTATTCCAGTACCAAAACCCGATGGGTCCTTACGGTTGTGTGTGGACTACAGGGCAATTAATGAGGTCACTCAGCTGTCACGCACATGGATACCCAGGTTGGAAGAGATGGTTAACAAGATTGGTCATTCCTCGGTAATAACCAAAATTGATTTAGCAAAAGGGTACCACCAGATAAAAGTTCACCCTAATAGCATGGATATAACAACTTTAATTTGCCCCTATGGTAAGTTCAAATATAAGAGAGTCCCCTTTGGGTTGAAAAATGCCCCCACTGTCTTTCAGGAAGCTATTGCTAAAGTTTTGGGAGGTCTAGAAGATTTCAGTGCAAATTACATAGACGATATCATTGTTTTCTCCGGTAACTGGCAGGAACATCTTGTACATTTGAAGAAAGTATTTAGGGCACTGAAAAGACATGGTTTGACTGCAAAACCAGCCAAGTGTGAATTTGGGAAGTGTAAATTGGTATATCTGGGACACCTTATTGGCCAAGGAACTTTGTCAATTCCGGAACATAAGATTGCAAATTTAGTGGAGTATGCTCAGCCAGTGACGGTGAAACAGCTCAGATCATTTCTTGGGACATATGGACATTACCGGAAGAGTATTCCTGGATTTGCAACGATAGCAGCAGTCTTGTTCCCAGCTACGTCATCTAGGGCTCCGCGGAGGGTGGTGTGGATGGACGAAATGGTCGCCGCTTTTAGTAAATTAAAAACATTACTTGCTAACAACATTGTGTTGCACACACCCCAGGAGAATGACACATTGAAATTGCAGACTGATGCTAGTGGCACAGGCTTGGGCGCAGTACTGTATGCAGTGAGAAACAATGAAGAACTACCAGTGGCCTTTCATTCACGGCAGCTGAATTCAGCAGAAAAGAACTACTCTATCACTGAGTTGGAGACCCTGGCTATTGTGGATGCAGTTAAACATTTTTCCATTTATCTATGGGGTAACACATTTGAGGTTATCACAGATCACAAGCCCTGCTCTTATATCGTACTAGCAGCAACACTAAATAATCGACTGAGACGCTTTATGTTATATCTCCAGCAATTTGACTTGAAAATTACGTACGTACCCGGGAAGGAGAACGTAGTGCCCGATGGACTATCGCGACAGCCAGTCACGCATACCACGGAAAGCCAGACACCCCAGGCTAGGGATGTCTTTGCGAGGGGAGATGTAGGAGAGGCCCCAACACACATAAAGAAGAAGGAAGGTGGAAACAGAAAGGCAGAAGAATAAACACACAAAGTAACATGGACCTTGCTAATTAGTTCACTTCACACAAACCACATTATTGAATCATTTAACACCTGCATTGAATCATTTAACACTTGCCATTGAATCATTGAAGAGTCAATTTTGTCTATAAATACATATACGATTTTCATCATTTTCCAGTTCTGTGCTTTGACCATTTGTGCTGTTTTGATTGCAATACAACCTTTTATTAATCCAACTTCTTTGGGAAGGGTGGGAGAAGGGTTGTCGTTAGTCTGGCCAGAGCTCTGGTGGCAGTGATTCTACCAGTGAGGGAATCGGTTAAGCCCAGGCAAGACCAAGCCCCACAATAGAGTCTGTAGAATATAAGAATAATTAGTTGGTGATGCAGAGTATCTCTAGTACTAACCTGTTGAATGTAAACACAATTCCACTGAATTGAAGTTCAGTTGTTGTCTCCCTGCATTACTATTACTATTATTAACTGTTATAGAATAGTATAAACTGATGTTAATAGACAGCAAGGTAAATTTCTTAGGAAAAATGGCCCCTTTAATATTTTTATGTTACTATCTACACGATGATGTATTTACATCCTGTATATTCACATCCTGGGACATAGTCACATGATAGTCTGAGCCTACTTCCCTCTGTTAGACATATTCTTATTCCCTGAATAAAAGCTTGTGGCTGACAAGAAAAATAGGTTACAAATTATTAGTTGAAAAAATAACTACATTTCATATACTTATAAACTAACACAAACATACACTCCTACTAAAACTTATAAGTTTTACTAGATGCTACTTCTTTAGAGCTTCCTTCTCCAATAAGATTAAGAGATGTTATTGTAAACACATAAGAATAGTTTGGAAACAAATCCCTAATCTATAACAAGTTGTCTGATCAGCTAGAACTGGAAGAGATGATGAGTATCATTATTTAACCCTCTCGTTCCCAAATTGTTTGGACGCGCGCGGAAAAATCTAATCTTCTACCGCGGAATAGTGCATTACCGTTTTATTTTTTTAACTCGATGCTGACTGGGAAAACCCCATAGCAACCATATATCACTAAATAGACCAAGAGTTTGGGATTCCCCTCATTTTTTGATTGAGAAAATTGAATAATATTTAAGCCATCTACTAATATTTCAAAAAAAAATTTTTTTTTCCCCAAAAAAATCCACTTTTCCCATCAATAAAAAAATAAAATAAAATAGAAATAATATTGTTTGATGCATTTTATACCAATATTATATTAGTTCAACAATAAAATATGTTGTTTGTTGTGTGTGGTGCTGATTGTGATCATGTAGGAGACATCTATGAGTGTCCACAAGGAACGTATGCCATCGGACGTAGAGCTCCACTACAAAACAATTTCATATACACAAAAACACAAACAACAAAGATATTTGTAATACAAACAACAAATTATTCATGATTCTATATAATTGCAACTTTATGATGTATTGTATGCGGTTTCATACAGGATTTTTGTTTGGGGTGGGGCTCCGAGTGTACTTCGCCACACCCATTTTTTGGAACCTACACTACTTTGATGCACATCTTTGCATACGAGTCTATACTTCACACTGATGATCAGTGTTCGGTCCTATGCACTAAATGGCTCAGTTATGATAGGAACATAATGGGATACAATATCAGACTAAAAATAAATGCTTCCTAAATGTTCATTTCTATTCAACTCCCAAACTTCTAGGGGGGAACCCAGCGCTAGCCTCCCACTGTATGAACCCTGGTATGTATACTCCACACTGTACATGAGAGAAACAATCGTTGTATTGAGAAAGTGTAATTTGAAAATGAAAAGCAGTACAAGCACACACGTGTAATTCAACTTACCCGGCATGGATGGTGGCACAGACTGAACGATCCCTCCCATAGGATCCGGAACCTCCATACAATACCAAAAAAACACAAGACAACAATGATATTTGTAACATAACAGCTGGCCTCGCTGAATTGCCCCCCCCCTCCCCCGTCATTACTTTTCACTGACATTCTTGTACCATAACCCCCCCCTCCCCCAACCCTAGCTGGACACCCAAATATCAGTAAGTTGAAATGAAATTCAACTTACCCGTCATGGATGATGTCACAGACCGAAAAAGACCACCGAGTTCGTTCTCTCTCAGGTTGGATCCGGAAGTGCCACATACTGTTTGTTCATGGTTGCTCTCTCTCTCTTTCCACAAATGCACGCACACAAATGCACGCACACACATACACACACACACACACAAGAAAAAAGAAGCTACAGGTGAATACAGATCATAAAAATAAATGTATAATTTATTATACATAAATTGACTGGTGTACACACACACACACATGAAATTCAACTTACATGGGCATAGTAGTCACGATCCAAAAAGATCCAGAGTTCCCTCCCAGGTTATATATGGAAGTGCCACATACTGTTTGTCCACGGTTGCTCTCTCTCATTCCACAAACGCACACACACACACACACTAGAAAAAAGAAGATACAGGTGAATACAGATCATAAAAATAAATGTATAATATAAATTGACTGGTGTACACACACACACATACATGAAATTCAACTTACATGGGCATAGTAGCCCCGATTAGAAAAGACCCCACCCACCCCACCCCCGAGTTCGTTCCCTCCCCGGTTAGATCTGGAAGTGCCAGAATAACATTTCAACTCCACGCACACACATATACATCGAGTGTGAAGCTCCACTACAACACCACAAAAACACAGACAACGACAACGACAATAACAATACATATTACAACTTTTGGGATGTTCAGGGGGGGGGGGGGAGGAGCAGCCACAAATATCAAAGTCTGTGGTCCTTCACACAAAAGATTATGGAATATCAATGGGTGTGTTGTCATCTTTCTTCCACTCTCCCCCTACCTCATCCACCCGACTCTTGTTCTTCGATTCCCGCCTTCTCCGATCGCGAGGACGTCCAGAACTCGGAGCAGGAGGAGCCACATCCTCTTCTTCATCACTGGAACCTGCTGCCTATTCGTGTTTCATCATTGGAAGACTCAGGTCCGGTATCCTCTCCTTCATGACTGGAAGACTCTGCTCCTGTCGCCTCATCTGCGTAATCGGGTCGGTGACTGCATTCACATCTGGTCCTAGTAGTATATGTGGTAAAAAAAAATTTTAATTTTTTTGAAAATTTGAATTTGTTCAAAAAACCACAAGCCACTTTCAAATCTCAAAACTCAATGAAATATATATATATTATAGCTAAACAGCTTACTCTATCTCAATATAGCTATAAATAAGTCCTTTCCACAACAGAAGCTTGCTATTTTTCAAGAGAAAGACAAGAGAAAGACAAGCTTACCTCGATCATCTTCTTGACTCCCATTTTCAGTATCAGAGTTGACGGGGTCTGGTCCACCAACCCTGATACAGGGCCTCCTATAGCCATAGATGTCGTCTCCCTACTCTCCGCTTGATCCTGAGTCGCTAGAGTCAGCATCAAGCAAGTCTAAATCTTGTACCGCATTGTAACTTGTAGACGCCATCTTCCCAAAAATGACTTTGAAAAAAATATTTTTTTGCATAGTTACCGGGGTCACACGACACGCTCATTTTTTTCCTATGATGTAATAAGCATTACCTAAGACTGTACGTAATAGGGAGGTCCCCAGTTGAACTGGCGATTTTATAAAAAATGGAGAAGACAGTAAGTCAAACCGCAAAGTCTTGGTCGGCAAAGAAGCGGTTGTTTCAATGTGTTATGGAATGCTACTGAGCTCAAGCAAATTTTTGCTGCTTCTACAAAGCTCTGGAGATGACTGGATCCATAAATGAAGCTGCTGTGAAGAAGGTAACTTTTTTTTAAATTCGACGGAGAACCGATGTTTTTTTTTTTTGCCGAGGAAGAAATAAACGCAACTGCTGTGAGGTACTGTCGAAGCAGTCCTGGCTGAAAGCTATTTTAGATGCTTCTCCAATGCATTGGGCACCTGTGTATGCAATCTGAAGGTTCTAGCTATAAAGTAACTATTTTTAAAAATTCGGAGAAGTCAATCGGTCTTCACCCGCTTCAAAGCGGGATTGGGAACGAAAGGGTTAAGACAGACCTCACAACTAGCTCATATCGTTGGGTTTTACACTTATTGTAGTATTAAGATCCATAAGTTCTACATTCCAGCTAATGAGTGTGATTTCATCTCCTAGTGTGCAGTTTATAGTTACTAATTCACCCACTGCTATGATAATAGGACCACTTGGTTGCACAGTAGTTGTGACATAAAATGATTGTAAATTTCTATTGCTGACTAAAAATTCTGTAGTCAGTGAAGAATTAAAAAGTACAAATACAAATAACTATGTGAGTCTTAACGTTAACTTTAATAGCTATGTGTTCTAATAACATGATTGTGTGTATATATATATACTAGTGGTGTGCTTGAGCACAAATGGCGAGCGAGCCTTAAAAATTTGATTTTAACAACTAACACTCAAGCTATTAAAATAAAGTCGAGTTTTTAAATTACTACGAGGTAAAGGGGTTTCAATGTCATAGTAACCGCTCCCGCAACAGTTTGAATTGAAAAAGACGCAACAAAATCAAACCACGTTATTTAAACATTTTCTTTGTGATATTCTTAATAGCAGTTGTAACGCACAATACTTTCACACAACTGAACATATCTACACAAGACTTACCTTCGTGGTTCGTCTAGTGGACAATGCATTTTTAAGTAAATACTGTTGAGTAGAGCTTATAACTGTGACAAATAGCGCATTAACTTGCTACCACCACTAACTCGAATAGAAATGGAGCTCCCATAAGATTTTGAGTTTTAACTGCACCCGCAAAAGAATTCAAAGCGGTAAGCAATTCAATTTCTAAGGTGATACGGGTAATGGTCGCTAAACCGGAGGATTCTGTTTAGTGAAGTTTGGGACGGGGTCGAACGCGGAGCGAACACAAAAATACGAAGGGTCAAAGTACAAAATGACATACGTACGTCCATATATATAAATAAACTAGTGGTGTGCTTGAGCACAAATGGCGAGCGAGCCTGATGTAGGTAACATAAAACTAAGTATTGTTACTATGTTTTAGCTTAGTTCATGCAAACACTATAATAGCAGTTATGACCTTTTATTTCAGCAAACAAATACAAAATCACTCTCTTACCTGATTAATAGTAACTTTTGTAGTATCAAACATCAACTATTCTGATAATCTCAATCACCAGTAAGTCTTGAACAAGCTCTCAGCTACGATAAAAAAATAAACCAGTGTAATTTTAGCCAACAAATATGGAATTACTATACTTATATCATTCTTGAGTATTGATAACTTCTGTAGTATCAAATTGAAGTTACTTTGACCATCTGAATTACCTTGAATTCTTGACAACAAGCTCTCGCCAGTTTGAGCATGGACAAGTGCAATGCTGAGAATGTGTGTACACATTCTTCTAAGACTAGCATCACTGATTCTTGTACAGTATCTCCGACGCAAAAGCTTGACTTATCAATGAAGAATGACGGCAAAGTCAAGCAAGTGCTGAAAAAACTTATGCAGCACTTACCACCCACAAAGGGCAGAACACCTACAAAAACAAAAACAATCAATTTTAGCACACAAATAAAAAATTATTTTCTTACCTCATTTTCTGGAGCAGTGGTAACTTTTGTAGTACCAAATTTGAGCCAATCTGACTATTTGAATTTACCAGTCACTGTTGACAAGCTCTTACCTCGAGAAGTAGTAGCTTCCTTAGCATTAATACTACGGCATTCTGACTACCAACGGCTCTTGACAACCAACAACCGGCACTCCGTATCCCCCCCATAAAACGGCGAAGTTTTGAAATGAAGTCTGGAAAAGGGTCTTCAATGCCATAGTAACCGATCGAATCAACTTTTTGTTTCTTGAAAAGCAAGCATTTTCGAGGGAATTTACTCACAATTTGGAGCTTAAGTATAAAGTAAGGCTTGCTTAATTCTGTAGTTTCAGAATAAACTTGGGGTCAAGCCTAAAAAGACGTGTTTTTTGGAGAAAAAAGTTTCCCGCGCGCGCGTTTAAAGGGCATACGTACCATCCCACATACATATATTATACATATAACATATACCCGATTTTGCATTATCCACCCCTAATACTGTCTCGCTCGCTACGCTCGCTCGCCAATAAACAAACATCCCCGATTTTTTCATTTTTACCCCTGTAAGTGTCTCGCTCGCTACGCTCGCTCGCCAATAATATACTATGTCAACTACTCAGATCAAATATATTGACTATTTTATCATTGCAAATCCTTAGTTACATGCAGTGAAGGATTAGGGGGAGGGAGGGGGGAGGGGGGTACACAGCATGCAGATTTTTTACACCTCGTAAAAGTACCACCATAGCATTAATTTCTTCATTGATTGACTCATGAATTCAAATCAATTTCCAAAACAATAAAAAGCTAGGTGTTTTTTACTATTAATACCAAATACAGAACTCAGTTTGTATTTACAACTGTCATTATGAGATTTCAGGAAGAATTTTTGATGATCTTGATGAAAATTAAGAACTCTTTTCACAGTACTGGCACCATCCTCTTGGATTTGCACAACTTATAGTAGATGACTTTATGTTTTGTCTTCTTGTTGTGTATACCATCATTTTTAATTGTAATTTTAATGTGTGCATATCATGAACAATTGTTATTACAAAGTATACATATACTACTACTGAAATGCAGTGCAATAGTTTTAACTCAGTTGAATTAAATCACAACATATTGAGAACAGTGATGAAGAAAATACAATGCAAGTGAAAATTTTCTAAACTCAACATGTAAAGGTGTGGATAGCAAAGCTACTACTTATAGCTATAAGCATCACTAATTAAATATGGATGATAACTTTTAAAAATACAGAAAGCTGTTGTGGCTATCAACTGATAGAAATATTCAGTCAAGTTCTGTTTTTTTCCCAATGTATTCAATATATCAACTTTTTCTCAACCTGAATTAATACACTTCAATACTTGTTCAATAAAAACATTATTAAACTTGGTCACAATGTCATAATTTTAATATTAGCTAAAGTAGTTGTGTAATAGTAGATATTTTTAAGGCATATGTATTAACAATCAGTCCTCGTACCGCTAAGGTTATGTTAATCGATAGCTAAAAGAGTATACTGCTTCTGTAGCTAGCTATAAGTAACCAGAAATATATCTGCTGTACTATAATGAATACTATAGGTATGGATTATGCTGTAGTAATTGTCTCATAGAGACCCATTCTATATCTTCTGGTGTGTTGCTGCATAGTTATTGGTATTTATAATTTGTCACTGCCAGCCATATATACACTTGCATGCAAACGGAATAATAAGGTGTCTCATGTTTACACCTTGCTACTCAAACATATAATCTTAGCTAATCGACCTTTCTAAAAATCTGCCTGTCTATACAAGTCTAAAAGTTGCCATAAACAGCAAAAATACTGGATAATTATGTTCCAGCATAAATAGCAACCTTTCAGTTACTACATAATGCTGTTCTTTCACAGTGGCTACTCCAGGGAGGGAAAATATCCTAGGATATTTTACTCAGAGGAATCTGTATTTCCTGGGATGCAGAATTCCCTGTAACAACAGCTCAGCTGGACTATATTGTAGCATTATTCAGACGTTGATGTGTGTATTCAGACGATGATGTGTATTCAGACGATGATGTGTGTTCATCAAGTTGTGTCTTGTTGGTAAAGCATCGTCATTGCTCGGATACCGTCCGGACCACGACTTCGAGTCAGGGTCAAGAGAAGTAAGAAAAACGTGAACTGAGGGGTACTGCTAAATGAGTATAGAAATATCTTTATGCTACTCCATCCCAATCTGCAAAATGTTAGTACATCTAGTGTCACTGTCAAATCATCCATGCTTTAATACGAGTTATAACACTGCCTGAAAAGTGTCCTTTAACAACCATAACAAAATCGTAAATTAGTGTAAAATATGTTAATAACTAGTTATAGTTAATCCAGGAAAGATGAGCTTCAAAAAGAAACTTTGAATATATTTTCTAGGTCTGGACATTATAGATCGCGGAAGTTAAAACCCCTTACCAATCATTCAAAGCTCTACTCCCCCTCCCCCTTTTTCAATTTATGAGTATCCCGCTATCTTTTTTTTTTTTGTACGCTTTTTTTTTTTGTACGATCTAATTAAATTGGGTGCGGAAAACTCACCACTAAAGTGGACTTGCGGGTTGTGAAAAGTATGTCTGTGTTTTGGATTCTTTTTTCTGTGACCTTGAACATCTTTGACGGAGTTTACTCCCAAGGTACGTCTCTAGTGTTGGTAGCTAGGCTTTTAGCTGAGACCCCTGTACTATATATAGCTATTAATGCGAGCAGGAGTGACATAGCTACAATTAGTTAAGTAAGCATTTGCTGACAGTAGTAATTGTAGAGTGCTTGGAGCATATTCAGCTTAACACTGAGCATCTGAATGATGCATTAAGATTGACTATGCTTGTTTCCTTATTAGACATTTGTAGACTTGCTAAAACATACTCTTCAGCTGAACAAAGTAGCTAGAGAGCATGCTAGCTTAAAAAAACATCTGCCACTGAAGATGGGTAAATTGTGACATAATAATAATAAAAATTCATTGCCCAATTATACTACTACTATTACCGGTATTCTATTCTTTGATACTGCTTAGTTTCTCCTATTATTCTCTAAACCACCCTACCTCTATTCCTATGAGCTTAACCACTATTATTTGATAATTGTACATAGAGGGTAAACTTACATACACTTGATGACCTAACAGATAATTCATTTTAATCAGTATGTCACTACATGTCATTCTCTCTCAGCTGCTGTTAAGCATGTTAAATTACATTGACTCTGAGTAATGTCTCCACCCCCACTTGCTGTTAAATTTTAACTAATTAATATTCTGCTGTGCTAGAGTAGGCAAGCCTATTAATTACTGTACATTAAGCAAGTCATTATGAAATTCACTGTGAAATTGATTTGAAGCATTTGATTGGTCTGAAAATACATTAAAACCTAAATATATATTTTTATTAGAATTAATTTCATTTATAAACTATTTTGAATTTAACATGCAGTTACTGTTGAACCAAGTGATCCTATTGTCATAGCAGTGGATGAATCAGCAACTATAAACTGCACACTAGGAGATGGTATCACACTCATTGGCTGGAATGTACAATTTATGAATCTTAATGCTACAGTAAGTGTAACACCCACCAATTCTCCATTGCCAGGAGTGACTGCAGTAAAACAATCTGAATTTTCTGTGCTGACTCTAAACACTTCAAATACCAGTATTACATCAGTTACTTGTGTTGCTGCTAAATTATCTACTATCGAATTCTTTAGGCCTGGAGTGAGTGTAACAATATATGGTAAGTTAACATTTGGATTAAAGATTGCCAGCTGAGGTAATTGAGGACAAACCTCCTAACATGATTTAATTTACAGCATCACTGGGCACAACTACTCTCATCCCTAAACTTTTATTTTATGCTATTTCATGTTATGAGTAGTTTGATTGGTGTCTCAAAAAATAACTTCCAGTATGAAAAAAAAAAATTCATCATTAATATCCATCTCACAGTCCCTGATTTGTTGATTTGTCCTTTGTTTGTCCCCTAAGTGGCCACGGAATAACATCATCAACACTTAGTGCCTATTGTAGTACTAGTTACAGGCTATTTTACATAGTAATAGTACAGCGCGTAAATAGCCGATTTAAAAATGTATGGGAAAATCTGTGTTCAAATGAAATCGCATGGGGAAAGTGAAATTGCACGTAACTAAGTGAATTACCTTGGTAGCTAAGTGAAATAGTACAGGTAGGTGTGCACGCGTGCAGCTCTAGCCTTGGAAACGTACAGTACGAGCAGTTCTTGTTGGAGACTATGTCATACTTTAGCGCAGAAGCTCTACCGGTATTAGACAAAACTTTTTCAACTGGAGAAGCTATCAGTTGAAAGCTAATCCCCAAAAGAAGCTAATCCTGAAATACGGAGATAGTGAGTGAATGGTACTGTGTAGCTACACTGAAAATTATTTTAAGAGAAGCTGGCCTACTATTAGCTATGTTATTACTATTACAGTACTATTACTATTACTATTAGCTACTACTATGGTATGTATGGCATCCCTCAGATTCTTTCACCTTCTTCCCTAAGAAAAATGCTCTGGATGACATTGACACTCGTGTCTGCAGCTACAATCCCCAAATATAACAAAGATACTGATAACTTAACCAATTACTATCCAGATTAAAGAGCATCCTGTTTCCATTTCCTGATGACCAAATTGTTTCTGCCAGTTAAATATAGAGCTTACTCTGAGCAAATTGGAATAGCCTTAAATAGCTGTTACTGTTAATATTGTATGTTCAGTTTAGGTATTCTCAAGCGCAACTTAGATCTTAAGATCTGCTCCTTTTACTTGGAGTCGTAAATTCCAAGCGTTGTATTTTGTCCGACTGTATATTTAATAATAAAATATTTCCAGACAAATACAGGAACCACAATGCAGTATAATATGTGAGAGATAAGAGTTTGAGACGTTTGAGTTACTGAATATAAAAAAAAAACTGGTAACTAAGAATAAAATGCAAAAATATAAACATAAATACATCAACGACGTGTAGTGTAGACATCGACGAAAAGACATCGACGACGTGTAGTGTAGACATCGACGAAACGAAGAATATGCGTGTAAGTACGACTATCAAGTTGGGTGACGTTCCACAGCATCAGTCCTGAACAAATATTATGAGTGTGCAACGCAGGTGGTTATATAAGAAAGGCTTGTTCATCGAGAAGTATAGCATATAAAACTCTCTTTTGCCGTTTATCATGTAATACATGTCATCAAGGTTACATAATTATTTCCTCCCTTAATTTGTACAATCTTATGTTTTGTTTTGTTTTTGTTCAACATCCATTAACTCAGTTAATGTAATTATATTTCACAGGTGTACCAGATTCTCCTATGAATATCTCTTTACAACTTGTAGCAACTGAAGTAGAAGTCTCGTGGGAGTATAGAATAATTCAATCTGTGAAGGTTACTTTCAATTTAAGTCTAACATTTTCACAACCAAGTGTCCTGGAAGAAATGACAACAAACGTTACAGATATGCAAAATATTACCTTCACTTTACTAGGCAACAGATCATGTGACCCATACAGATTGTGTATAGCAGGTAGAAACACAGTAGGTCAAGGAGAAGACTCATGTACTGTAGGAAGTCTACCTTATATACCTTCACTTGACAGGATTCAATATTCATTGTCTAAACATAATGGAAACTTTGCTTTAACAGTCATGATAATGGTAAGTACATACATACTAATTTGAATGTATATTTATCAAAACATTTTACAGATGCCTGAAGAGTGTCGCAACAGTGAACAGAGATATGAGCTAGTTGTGAGGTCTGTCTTAACAAATGATACTCCATCCTCTCTTCAAGTTCTAGCTGATCTGATGACTATGTTACACATTGGGAATTTGATAGAAAGTAATTCTTATGTGTTCACAATAACATCACTTAATTTGATTGGAGAAGGATTAACATCAGAAGAAGTATCATTTTGTAAGTTTTAACACAAGTGTAGGATGTTAATGTTTATACACAGCAGTTACTTTCTAACCTGTTTTCTTTATACCCCATTTTCTCATTAGCCACAAACTGTATTCAGGGAATAACAATCTGCTCACCAGAAGGAGGCGGGTTCAGACTGTCATGTGACTATATCAGTGGATGTGAAGATATAGGATGTAATTATATCATCACTGGAGATAACATTACAGATATTGAGGGGGCTATTCCTCCTAATGGATTCACATTGTTGTCTATTAACATCAGTTTATACAATTCTATAACAGTTAATAATAGTAATAGTAATGCAGGGAGACAACAACTGCACTTCAGTTCAGTGGAATCATGTTCAAGTACGATAGGTTTATAATGTACTTCATATGCACTTTTTCATGCAATTATTGTATTACACAGAATCTTCAACCTCTCTAACTATCAGTCCGTCTGCTTCCATACCAATTGCTGCTAATGCTGTTATGGTTGTTGCGATAGTGGTACCAATTATTGTAGCAGTATTAATACTAGCTGTAATCATTACAGTTATTGTCTGCATTTATAGTAAGTGAATGTGATAGCATTCCAAAATTTGTGTGTGCCAAAATTTATGGGCTTAATAGAAATAGGGAACGCACGCACACACACACACACAATGTAAATGTCTCTCTAGTAGAAAATAATTGCTGCTTACTGTAAGAATACCATCAAAATTGTGAAATAATTCTCGGTAAAATGTTACTTTAGGTGATGTGTTATAATTATACGTTTAGTTTTTATGCTTTCTTTACTTATGCATGAAATTGAAAGGCTATTTATTGCAATGTGAGAATGTATAAGATAATATAAAATACTGTGTTTATTTTGTAATTTATATTTAATAGTATATGCTGTGGTTAATTGGCTAGCTCACTCACCATATTATTATTATGTGCTATAGCATTGCAATGTTTTATTATCTCATTAATTATAGGAAAAAGAACAATGATGATGACTGCACAGTACAGGTAATTTAGTGCAAAGTTATAGTAAATGTTCAATGTTTATATTAATTATTGTAGTGTTAAAGTGCAAGCTAGCAGAGAAGTTCCCTTACATCAAGTGAGTAACCACTCTTTGGGTTTAGATGGGTAAACTTTCTAAATTTGTTCGTGAGTAATCATAGATGAGAATGTGGCACTACTGGTGCACGCTCCCAGAGTTTTATTAGTGTTGGTTTATATCTGCTGAAGATAGTCAGAGTATAATATAGCTGACATAGAGGAGTGTACTACAAGTAATTATATAGTAGACTATATGCAGTGTGACTATCTGAGCATGTCTTGTATATAGGACTACATTATGTTTTTATACATTTTCTCAAACTCAGCCTATAATAAAAAAGTAACACAATAAAAGATCTTAAAATTGTCTTTGAGTAAGTTCATGCCTAAATCAATAGATTGCCAGTAGTGTCTAAAATTACTGGGTGGTAGTCAGACATTCAGACAGAACCACTACCATAACCCTCTCGCACATGCTGGCTAGAGGTTAACTATTACTTCATATCGTGGACATTAGTATCACTTCAATCACTGAGTAATTAATTTAATAGTTTTCATAACTTACTGATTATTATCACCTGCAAAATTTGATATGACACTTTCAACACAGCTTCTTACTTCATAGTAAGTTTGTTTTGCAAAATTAAATAAATTATGATGTAAAAATGAAATTCTTGCATAGTAGAACACTTCATGCAACCTGCATATATATTGTAGTAGTAAATACATAATTTACACTGCAAATTTTATTACTAATTTTTTTTTAATATGTGACCATCTATGGGACAATCGGGCACAACGCGGCATGCGTAGATGTCGCAAAAAGATCGATTTAGTTCTTATAATTGTATTAAATAAGCCTAACGAAGGGAACGGTTAGGTGATATATAGCGGGAATGGCTAAAGCTACGGCGATAAAACTTGGAGAGCTTAATATATGCTTGCCGAGGAGTGTGTAAGTGCAAAAAAAAATTTTTCATCGGGGCCGCGTTGTGCCCAATTTTCCTGTAGACGGTCACATATCATGTTATTACTGCTATTATTATATTATTTTATTCATCGTAATATTATTTTTATTATTGTTGCTTTTATTTATTCATTCATTTGTATATTATTATTGTTTCATTAGCATAAAACTAATGCTGCAAACTAGAGCACTGAAGTGCAAACCCTCAGCGCTAGTTAGCTAGTATGATAAAGAAAATAATAACAAAGGAAAAGTGTAGAAACAAAAATAAAAGAGAAGTGGCATGAAGAGAGGCAGGAAAGAGAAAAAGACAATGAAGAGGGACAAAAGAAAGAGGAATGAATGAAAAAAGGTAGGAAGAAAAGAAAAAGGAAGAAGAAAGAAAGAAAAACAGTACACCAAAGAAAGAGGAAATGAAAGGAAAAGGTAGGAAAGAAATAAAAACAGTAGGAAGAAAGAGGAAAATAAAGAAAAATAAGGCAAGAAGACAAAAGGATAAAGAAAAAAAAAACGGGATGAAAAAAAAAATGAACAAAAAAAAGCGTCTACGAGGATTCGAACCAGAGACTTCTAGGTTAGGTATTTGCTCACTCAACAACTACGCAACGCAACACCTCACGCTGAATGGATGTAATTGTTAGCTATTTAAAAGTGATTTGCAACCTGCAAGCTGGCTCACGTGACAAGCAAGTTTTTTTAAGGGGCGGTTCCCGCTGTAAGCCTACGATCGCACGGCTCTGGAAAGACTCGCTTTTTCTGGAAAATGAAGTCCAAAATCAAAATTCTGGCATATTAAAGGAACTTACTTCGTGAAATACTGCTGTTTGATGCCGCTTTCAGAGCCTGGCTGGTTCCTACCTTCCAGAAGTGCCTGTTGACAGACAGAGTGACAGAATGACACTAGGACTACTGTAACCCTCTTGCGCATGCGCGTTGAGGGTTAATGAATACGTTGACAGTGATGCTAATGGAAATCAATACTACAGTGAGCTCAACACTCTAAAATTAAGTAAAAGTGATGATAATAATTCAGCCAAAACATCTCAGCAGTCTCAATACGCTGCATTACACAAGGCAAGTTGGCCACAACAGGCAAATTTACTGTTTTTAATCCAGGAAAATCTTAAATTCAATGCACGTGGGCGCTACAATTACAAAACACAGCCGTGAAAACAAACATACACTGGTCACAGAATCTTCTCTTTCTAGTCTGGTGCTCTGTAGATGTTCACTGGCTGATCTCATTAGTTTCCTCAGTATGTAACTAGCTATATCAGTTCTGAAAAAAAAAAAGAGAGGATTCTTCTTTGGAAAATGTTGTTTTTTTTGTCAGGAAAACATATTTTTTTTGTCATTTTAATATTTTCATCCTTATCCTTCGCACCGATAAGTCTGTATTTTGCAAATCCAAACAGAAAGAGTCGATGCGAAAATATTGATACAAGTTTGTATTGTGTGATTAAGTTGGGGTTGTAATGAGGGAGGTGTGGATGAGAAATAGGAAATTTCACTGCTGTGGCCTTGCACACTAAAAACATAGACACAATTTAAAAGCTATTTTTAAATCATAATTACCATCTTTGTTACTTAAACAATAAAATGAAGTAATGTACTTAACAAATATCCTAAAAAAAAACTAACAAGTAAACTCAATAAATAATTAGGTGTCATCTAGTTGGTAAAAATATGACTACCATAGATGTTCATGTGGTTTCAGTGTATTACATTATTTGTTACTGAATATATCCTGCATTTGATGACACTATTGTAAATAATATAATATATTATATATACGCTTTAAATATTAAATTTATTCACACATATTTGTATAGGAACCAGTTTATCATGTGTTAGAGAAAGACACACCAACTAAAGAGAATAGTCAGTTGGATAAACCAGCTGCAGACTCAGATGCACAATATGCAGTAATAAGTACTAGATCTGCGAAGAAAACATGACCTCGAGGGAGAATGTTTAATCTCAAATATTTACATACTTTTTATCCAATAATTATTATCAGTGGTAATTTTCGCTGTATGTATCAGTTGTATTTTCTTATTCTATTTTGTGTGATTCAACCAGATATATTAATGGCTGCAATTAATCAGGTAAACCCTTTAATCTAATGGTGCAATTAGAACACAACTTTTAGCCAAACAATAGCCTTCTGGAGTTGAGTCATGAAAAGAATGAACAATTATTTACAAGGTTCTATCTAATTTAGGATGTGGGGGGGGAGGGAAGTTTGCCTCCCCTCTCCCCGAAAACTCAGCTTTCCCCTCAATACTCTCATTGATTGAAAGAGAAATCTAACGTTTGCCTTGTAACTTAGTATATTTGACATTGGATTTGGCAAATCTTCCCTCCCAAAATATTTTTTTTCTAGATGAACCTCTGATGTCTCTATCTTATCCTGTATTTTGCAAATGTTAGGAGAGAAAGTACACTAGACGGACATTGTTGTATAAACTGTGACATCATTTACCATCATGCCATGACTAAAAAGATATAATAAAGGGGAAAAAAAAAAACAGTTTCAGAATCCCAATTAAGAGGAAAAGTCTTTCCTTATGGAACTAGTTTGTATGCTACATATATGGTGGTTCATTATTTCATTCAGGTTCCTTGGGTTAGTAATAGCTAATGTGTATTTACAAACAATTAGCACAATCAGAATTCACTGGAGAGGATGAGTAAAACATATAGTTTCAGTGAAACTAGAAACAGCACGTGCACGCAATGTGTGAGTTAATATAGCTTATCTTACCTTTACAGTATATTATTTCATCATTAATAGTTTTATACCAGTATATAGCTAATTTATTTTAAATGAACACTCCAAATCATCAGTTTGTTCTTCAAGATTGTCCACTGACAATAGTTGTATCTTTTGAAACTCCTACCATATTATACAAGTTAATAGTGTGTAATATTGTGTGCCAGTTGCTGTCATATAAGGCAAACTATATGTATTTAGCATGTACTGGTTATAAGCTCTCTAAATGCTATTCTATTCCGTCAGATACAAACTCTGGCCAAAGAGTCAATTGTCATTTATGTCACAGAAGCTTTATGAATGACACAACTCGACCAGTGTCTGGTGACAACAGTCCATTCATTAAGGTTACATTACTCATGAATATTCATACTTTTTTTTTCTTCTAATTTTATCAACAAATTTTTAATTTGTATTTCTCAGTTACAGTTATAAAATATTAAGGGCTACTTAAGCACAATCCTATCTCTATAATACATCCCTTTCTGTTTTGGTAAAGCATTTCTTTGTCATGACGGTGACACTCATCATCTCTTCCAGCCGGCTATGTCCATCACCAGTGATCATTTGACCCCACAATGCGGCAAGGTTACACTCCCATCTACAGAGTTAACATTAATTATTAGCTAATTGGTTTAAAATTAAGTAACTGTAGCAAATAAATAAATACAGTATAGGTGAGATGTGGGGACGTGCACTAAACGAGGCAATGGTGGAATCTGGAAGAATGGAGAGGGATATTGCAATACAGAATAATAGCTTCTGTGAGGGTGTACCAGCTATTACAGTAATAGTTGATGGGGGGTGGAGCAAACAGTCACACAAGCATTCATATAATGCAAAATCTGGAGTGGCTATAATTATTGGAAAGGAGACCGTGAAATTGCTGTACATTGGAGTCCGTAACAAGTTCTGCCAGGCTTGTATGTTGCATATTCCTCAAGACCAGCATGCATGTTACAAAAACTGGAATGCATCTTCATCGGAGATGGAACCCGATATTCTTTTAATGGGTTTTACAAACGCTGAACGAATGCATGGTATCCGTTTCACAAAGTTCATAGGTGATGGTGATAGTTCCGTCCACTCAACTCTCATCCAGAACGTACCAGGCTGGGGACATTTCATACAAAAGCTTGAGTGTGCTAACCACATTTGTAAATGCTATTGAGGAGTGAGTATGAATCCCAAAGCAATGTCTTGGGCCTTTAACGAGATCCTTCTTCAAAAGTGAGAGTGCCTTCACTCTATCAGACTCTTTACTTCTCATTTTAATGGTGCATCGGGCTGCGCTGACTAGTCGCTTTCTCATTTTCAAGGTAAGTCCACCAATTCCTTTATAAGAAGGCTTGTCCTTTACTAGCTGTTCCAGCGCTCTGTAGCCCAGATTTTTGTACTAAAGTTACTACTCATTCAGTGTTCTGTGGCCAAACCTGTGATGCTGCACCACAAACTACTAATTGTGACCTGTCTGAGTCGAATGCATCAAATGTTGATACATTTCAGAGTCCGCAAAATTCTGTCTCTTCCAGAACACATCTCAATCGCACAATACTGCAATCATCTCGTACTGACTTAGAAGATGAGCAACTCATATCATCTGAAACTGGAGACAGAGAGTGTATAAAATTAATAATGATGAGGATCTTGAAGGTAAATAATAATAATAATTATTATTATAATTATGAAACTACTACTACTACTACTACTACTACTAATAATAATAATAATAATAACATTAATAACAATTAAGCTTATAGTCAATGAGAAACAGTTTAAAAAGAACGACTTATTAACTTCTTATTTTACAGAATGGAGTAGCTTTTATTTGTATTAGTCTTAGTTTTATATTCGATAACCTTGATTTATTGTGTATTATTGTGCTCTAGACTTATATATTATCAAAACATGACTTTTAAAAAAATTATTATTCACTTTCCATAGTAGAAAATTTTGCGTTATAGACTTCATAAAAATAATTATTTGTAATATTGAAGAAATATAATATATTATTTAATTTTAGTGATTGCTAGCAATCAAGAAGAGTTGTGGAGAGAGACTATGGCCGATGATGACCCGACAGTAGAGCAGGAGGTGTGGCAGGAGGTGTGGCAGGAGGTGTGGCAGGGTGGAAGTGAACCAATTGAAGTTAACCCTAAACTTTTCCATGATGTGCAAGTTGCACTCAGCAGGCTAGTTGGAATGGCAGATCAGCTTCTAGGGAATTGTACCACCAACTTGGCTGAGTGCTGGATGCACATTCGGACAAAGTTTGATGGTAAAGTAATAAACAGGTCGCAGAGTGGCTCGTGGGAAGGAAGGTGCATGGGAGCAGGACTACAGCAACATCTGGGAAAAGATAGGGGTCCGAAGGTGTGGAAGCAAATGGCTGGAGCATCTCCTAACAAAGTGTATGAAAAAGTTGCAGAATGTTCTATGAATAGAGTAGGAAAAGATCGTAAAAGGAAAGCAACTGGAGGAAGCGAAAGAGAGCAGAAGGAAGAGCAAGTATGCAAGAACAGATGATACTACAGCAGCTCGCAGAGCATATAACAGGCATGATCAAGGAATTACACCTGAAGACATTTCCAGTGACATTCCTGAAGATCATTTGATCGAGCTTATGCATGGTTTCTACAATACAAAGGTAGCAGTCACCAAAGAAAAGGTAATTCAAATTGAGCTAGCAACAAAAAATCAGGCTGATAATCAGCAGTGGATCTTGGAGCGCCGACGACGTGTAACTGCATCCAGAATAGGAAGCATTGTAAAAATGGAAAAAAAACAAACTAAAAAGAGCAAAAAAGTAGAAGAATTGCTTTATAGCACTTTCAGGGGTAACGCAGCAACACGATATGGCTCAGCAAAAGAAACAGAGAGTATTGAAGAATACATTACTTTTCAAAGAATGAGAGGTCACGACAAGTTATGTGTATCCAAGTGTGGATTTATAGTTTCAACTGCTAATCCATGGCTAGGTGCTAGCCCAGATGGATTCGTGTATGACCCTGATGACACCTATCCACATGGCCCCTCCTCCCCCCCCCCCCCCCCCCCCCCCCCCCCCCCCCCCCCACCCCTGGCTACGGCCTTGGTTGTTACCAGATATTAGTACCTGATATTAGTTTTTCCTTGTTCAGAATCCACCAGGACCAAAGTGTTACCATACAATTATTTCTCATGCCATTTCAACTGACTGTATTAGTATTGAATGAAACTTGTCAGTAATCATAACGAGAAAACTGCACACTTGGCTTCAAAGGTTATGGCAACTTCTTGTGGTTTCAAGTGTTAGACTTGCCGGGTAGGACCCCATTGCCGGTTTCATCTGAACTAATAAACATAATGTTGACATGGACAGTGAAAATAGTCACACCTACCACAGCAAGTGTGTTAAACCGAGGGTGAGAATGACCCGTGGCCATGTGTGTGTGTTAGTATGTGTGTGTGTATGTTAGATAGTGTTCTTGTCCCTAAATCAAAGTCAGACTATATACTGTGTGACATTGGCACATGTGGAGGGTGTGCTTGTGTGTGCATGCATGTGGGTGTGTGTCCCACTCTGGCCATTTTCCACTAGTTTTTCCATCTGCAGCTCCCACAAGCCCCACAAGTCCACCCAGCTGTGATTGGGTACCTGGCATTTACTGGGATGTAAATTTAAGGCCTTTTCTCATGAAACAGCAATGGTCCAGGTCCTAGCCCGCTCCAGGATCTTTGCTTGCACTGCTCACAGTGTGGTTCTGCCAGGTGCACATAACTTCTAGTGGTTGTAAGAGAACCCTATCAAAAATTCTTCTCAAGATCTTGCCAAGAATCTTGATCAGAACAGTGCAAGATTCATGTACAAGAATCTTATAAGATTCATGCCCAAAAATGGGACAAGAATCTTGCAAGAATACTACTAAGATTCATGCAAAAACCTTACAAGTTTTTTTGCAAGATTATTAAAGATTCCTGCCAGAACCTTACGAAATCTGATAAAATTCATGCAAGAATCTTGCAAGATTTAACAAGACTCGTGCAAGAACCATACAAGATCTAATAAGACTCTTGCAAGAACTTTACAAGATATAATAAGACTCCTGCAAGAACCTTACAAGTCCTAACAATGCAAGAACCTTACAAGATCTAACAATGCAAGAACCTTACAAGATCTAACAAAACTCTTGCAAGAACCTCTCAGGAACCTTTCAAGATCTAATAAACTCGTGCAAGAACCTTGCAAGATCTAACAAGACTCGTGCAAGATCTAATAAGACTCCTGCAAGAACCTTGCAAGATCTAACAAGACTCTTGCAAGAACCTTGCAAGATCTAACAAGACTCATGCAAGAACCTTGCAAGATCTAACAAGACTCATGCAAGAACCTTACAAGATCTAATAAGACTCCTGCAAGAACCTTGCAAGATCTAACAAGACTCGTGCAAGAACCTTGCAAGACCTAATAAGACTCCTGCAAGAACCTTACAAGATCTAACAAGACTCCTGCAAGAACCTTACAAGATCTAATAAGACTCCTGCAAGAACCTTACATGATCTAACAAGACTCGTGCAAGAACCTTTCAAGATCTAGTAAGAATAATGCAAGAACCTTACAAGATCTAATAAGACTCCTGCAAGAACCTTACAAGATCTAACAATGCAAGAACCTTGCAAGATCTAACAAGACTCGTGCAAGAACCTTACAAGATCTGACAAGACTCCAGCAAGAATCTTACAAGATCTAATAAGATTCCTGCAAGAACCTTACAAGATCTAGCAAGACTCGTGCAAGAACCTTTCAAGATTTAATAAGACTCGTGCTAGAAACTTACAAGATCTAGTAAGAATAATGCAAGAACCTTACAAGATCTAATAAGACTCCTGCAAGAACCTTACAAGATCTAACAAGACTCCCGCAAGAACCTTACAAGATCTAACAAGACTCAAGACTCCTGCAAGAACCTTACAAGATCTGACAAGACTCCGCAAGAACCTTACAAGATCTAATAAGACTCATGCAAGAACATTACAAGATCTAATAAGACTCATGCAAGAACCTTACAAGATCTAACAAGAGATCTAACAAGACTCATGCAAGAACCTTATAAGATCTAATAAGATTCCTGCAAGAACCTTACAAGATCTAACAAGACTCATGCAAGAACCTTACAAGATCTAATAAGACTTCATGTAAGAACCTTTCAAGATCTAATAAGATTCCTGCAAGAACCTTACAAGATCTGACAAGACTCCCGCAAGAACCTTACAAGATCTAACAAGACTCCTGCAAGAACCTTTCAAGATCTAACAAGACTCATGCAAGAACCTTATAAGATCTAATAAGATTCCTGCAAGAACCTTACAAGATCTAACAAGACTCATGCAAGAATCTTACAAGATCTAATAAGATTCAAGAACCTTTCAAGATCTAATAAGACTCCTGCAAGAACCTTTCAAGATCTAATAAGACTCATGCAAGAACCTTACAAGATCTAACAAGAGATCTAACAAGACTCATGCAAGAACCTTATAAGATCTAATAAGATTCGTGCAAGAACCTTACAAGATCTAACAAGACTCATGCAAGAACATTACAAGATCTAATAAGACTTCATGCAAGAACCTTTCAAGATCTAATAAGACTCCTGCAAGAACCTTACAGGATCTAATAAGACTTCATGCAAGAACCTTTCAAGATCTAATAAGACTCCTGCAAGAACCTTTCAAGATCTAATAAGACTCATGCAAGAACCTTACAAGATCTAACAAGAGAGGATCTAATAAGACTTCATGCAAGAACCTTACAGGATCTAATAAGACTCTTGCAAGAACCTTACAAGATCTAATAAGACTCCAGCAAGAACCTTACAAGATCTAATAAGACTCCTACAAGAACATTACAAGATCTAATAAGACTCCTGCAAGAACCTTTCAAGATCTAATAAGACTCCTGCAAGAACCTTACAAGATCTAACAATAATGATTTTGTACAAGTCTTACACAAGACCAATGACTTGTGATAACTTGTACAAACTAAAATTAAATATAATTGTAATTCAAAAGCGAAATTTTCTGTTTGACATAAATACGTTAAAAAAAGTAGGAAAAGTTTTGGGACAAAAGTCAAATGAATTAGATAATAATGTTAACAGATTTTACTCTTTAGCTGAAGTTTTTTCTTTAACTGAATCTTTTTCTTCTGATTTTTTTTTCTTTTTTTCTTTTTTCATCTCGCTTGAATCTCTACATTTTTGATTTGCTTTAGCTGTCAGTGTCTTTATATTATAACTGTCTACTCCGAACTTCATGTCTACGGCTTGTAATAGCTCTTCTACTCTTTTGTGATCCAATGCAGGTTTAGTGCTTTTCGGGGACTTTGACTTGAATAGTAGTGAAGTGGCCATCTCTTGTTTAGTGAACAAGATATCCATCCCCTGTAGAGCGAATTGGTATGGATCCCTTGCAGCCAATCGCTGCAATTTTTTTTCGTTCTCACTCTCTTCTGACTTAATTGTGGAAGTAGATGGATATTCTTCTTTGTAGCAAGATTTTATGCTTTTCTGTAATTCGTTTATTTTTTAATCAAACGCCTGAAATTGGTTCTTCAATTCTTTAATTAAATTAACAAGGAGGTCCTGCAAATACAAAAATATGACAAACATTATAATAGTAGTTTAGTCAAACATAATAGCACCATCTACCAAATGAGTCTTGTACCACAGAAATGTGTGATTACAGTGCATCCTCACTTATCCGAACCCCTTTGTGCACAAGAAAATTTGTTGCTGTTCAGATAAGTAAAGAATTCGGATAAGTGAAATACATAAAGTGTATTACAAATAAGGAATGTGTCTTAATTCCTCATGAATATAATTAACTTTTCATGAATATAATTAACTTTTCATGAATATCATAATTTGGGTAGTTCGGATATTCGAGGATTCGGATAAGTGAGGTTCGGATAAGCGAGGATGCACTGTATAATCAAATTATATGATGTAACTGAAATACCACAAAACACAATTTAACCAAGGGATTGGGCAATATTTTGTGTGTCATAATACGATAATGCTAACTTATTATGATTATAAAAGTTCGAAAATTTGATATCATTTAGTATTTCGCCCTAACCTACAGGTTTGGTAGGTTGCAGGTTCGGTAAGCTGATATTATTATTATATATGTAACCCACTGGTTCTGGGTTCTGAAAAAAAATTTACACATATTTCCAAGATGACCACCAATAAATTCCTCCCTCCCACACACCATAATATTATATGAAGTCCTAGAAATACACAACACAGTCCAACTAACCTTTTCAAAATTATCTAGTGTAGTTTCTTTAATGTCATTTTCACCTTGTGGCATCTAATACCCAGATAATTTTCAATATATTGTAATATTTTCTTTTTCATTTTGCACATGCTAGTAACCAAAATTTGACAGTTAGTTTTCCTTACTTTTCTAGTAATCTTTGTAGGTATCTCTTCCTCAGAATCAGACGTAGATAAACATCTCTTCCTGCTTTCTTCCTCATCTTCAGAGTCATCCTCAATACACGTAGGAATGTCAGCATCATACTGAAACAATTATTAAGAGATAAAAGGTGTAAAATACCTTACTTCAAATATATACCTTTGCCTTTTTTAGGATTTCCAGCATACTATCCTTCACTGTCTCACTGCTTCCTTCTCCTTTATGTTGCTTACTCTCTTTAGTAGTGGTCTTTTCTATTAGTTGTAACACTATATTAAATGTTAGTTCCCAACCCACTGCTTAAACTTACGTTTGTATCTTAAAAATGTCACTGGCCATGGTTTCCCTTTGTACTGTAAGATTAGAGGTTTGTTAACCACCAAGTCTTCAGATATTAGTGGCTCCAAGTCATCGCGTGACAAATCCTTCACTTTCACATTATGTTGCTTTCCAGTTTGTGAACATTCAACCACAACTGTAACTGCAAAATAATTTTGCAAGTGATTTGATATAACAAAGAGATTTTTATAAACTTACCATTTGGATCCAACTGTAACTCTTCCTGAATTAGACTTACAGAATCCTTAAGCTTTCGTGACAATTCACGGTTTCTTTTTGCACTGGACATTTCTTTCTCCCTTTCTTCTTCCAAATAATGGATAACAATCAGCAGCTGTATTTTAATTCCAGCTGCTATTTTTTTTACACGTGACCCCTAGCTAGGATTTGTAGTAACTGTTTGTTTTAGAGTTAGACAAAACAACATCAAGCAAGCAATATGGAGTCATCAGCTTACAAGAAGTATTATGACAAAGCTACTGTGCAATCAAAATCTAGAAAAAGTATTAAAAGTCATTATAAGAATCTTGTCAGTTTGAACTTGACAATATTTGCTTGAATCTTGAATATTGTATTAACAAGATTCTTGCAAGAAGCCTGTAAGATTCTTTGAAAGATAACTGCCACAAACTCTTGCATAAATCTTACTCTGGAAGTGGCAAGACTCTTGAAAGTCTATTGTAAGAATCTTGCCAGTTTGATCTTGACATATACTTGCTTGAATCTTGAATATTGTATTAACAAGATTCTTGCAAGAAACCTGTAAGATTCTTTGAAAGATAACTGCCACAAACTCTTGCATAAATCTTACTCTGGAAGTGGCAAGACTCTTGAAAGTCTATTGTAAGAATCTTGCCAGTTTGATCTTGACATATACTTGCTTGAATCTTGAATATGTATTAACAAGATTCTTGCAAGAAACCTGTAAGATTCTTTGAAAGATAACTGCCACAAACTCTTGCATAAATCTTACTCAAGAAGTGGCAAGACTCTTGAAAGTCTATTGTAAGAATCTTGCCAGTTTGATCTTGACATATACTTGCTTGAATCTTGAATATTGTATTAACAAGATTCTTGCAAGAAACCTGTAAGATTCTTTCAAAGATAACTGCCACAAAGTCTTGCATAAATCTTACTCTAGAAGTGGCAAGACTCTTGAAAGTCTATTGTAAGAATCTTGCCAGTTTGATCTTGACATATACTTGCTTGAATCTTGAATATTGTATTAACAAGATTCTTGCAAGAAACCTGTAAGATTCTTTGAAAGATAACTGCCACAAACTCTTGCATAAATCTTACTCAAGAAGTGGCAAGACTCTTGAAAGTCTATTGTAAGAATCTTGCCAGTTTGATCTTGACATATACTTGCTTGAATCTTGAGTATCATTCAAGCATGATAAGTGCAAGAACCATGAAAGAATCTTGCAAGGATCATAGCAAGATAACAGCGTAATAATTCTTGTGCAAGTCTTGTGTGAGTAGCGTTAAGATTCTTGAAAGAATAATGCAAGAATCTTGTGGGTTTTAAGAGTACCAAGATCTTGCCAAGATGATCTTGGAAAAAATGCAAGATTCTTACAAGATCTTGCCAGGCATTTCTACTTGGGATTTTCATTTTTTGGATTTTGGTGTATGTTAGAGACTTATGTAACTGTACATTGACTCATGTGGAAGGTGTACCTATGTGTGCCTCTATGTGTGTTGTGTGTGTATGCCTGTGTGTGTGTGTGTTGTGAGAGAGGCCTTGTCCATAAACAATGGATACAATACTCAATCGTCTGCTTTGTACACAAGAATGGGTTGTGGTATTAATCCAACCAAACCAACACAAGTTAACTGACCATGAGGGGAAAGAGAAGGTAGATCCAGCTGCCTGATATACACACACACACACACACAGAGACCTAGGTATGAGAGTCTTACTGCTGAAGTTTGTACAAAGATTTGTAGAACATGTCAGCAGATGGGAAGTGATGTCATGGAAGTCAAAGTGTATTGTGTGCAGTTGTTCAGTACATATGTAATATTCATGCAATCCATCAACAATTTCAAGCACAAGCAGTGGGTCATTAAAATTGTAAAAATTATTTCTTCATTTAGTGCAATTTTTTTAAACCGATCACACTCATGGCCATTGGATGTGGTAGGGAGTGAGTACTTCCACAAGTGACTACTCTGTGTGCCTCACTGGCCATCTGTGTTCTCACATCTACATCTTGTTGCCTGCTTCTCCTCCATGAGAAAACACTCATACAATGAATACCATGACTTGTAACAGGACTGGACAAGAAAAAGAGTGGATACGCATGAATGTCACATATAGTCATACCATAACCCTCCCCCCCCCCCCCCCCCCCCCCCCCGTACAATCACAATTTATTAAAAAAACAAAAACAAAAATCAACAACAACTCTTATTCAAATGTACAGAACCGAATATATTTTGATTTCTCTTGATCTTACAATCTTGATGTTTCATCCATAGAAACAGCTTGTTTCTCTTCCCTCTACTGAGTGTGGTTTGTTGTGTAGTGATGTAAGACATTACACACATAATGTGCTTCCTTACCAAGTTGATAAATTCAATAGCATAGCTTGCAAGATTTCTACAAGCATGCTCGGCAAGTACCTTATCATCATTAAATAATATGAATAAATAGAATCTTACAATGAATACACTATGATAGTGGATGCTAATGGAGATATTAGATCATGTACGTCTTCACTCCAATATTCCATACAAGTCTTCATTAGTTCATACATAGTTCAACATTATCTTCTAGAAGCTCACTTTCTACGACTACCTGATAGTCCTCTGCCCAGCCATTCTCCCAGAACAGTTGAAAGACAACATTGTATGCACACAAACACATGCACAAACATACAAATAAGAAACATACATATGTAACTATTTCAGATTATGAGGATGGGACATGACAAGGAATGAAGGACTGCTAAAGAGAGGATAGGATTATTAGTGAGAAGGTGTGGTCTCACTTTCTTGCCGGCTGAGAGCACAGATGTAAATTACTTACAGTATTAATACATACAGTGTACATTGTAACATGTGATTAAGAACTAACTATGTCTGGCAGTCTCTGGTTGAGGAAATGTCAGTGAGTTTAACAATTTATTCTAGCATGCCGGCAGTGGATTATAATAAGCATTCGTACGACTACAAACGTTACACAAGTGAACAAAAAAAAAAAAAAAAAAAAAAGGATTGACTGAAACTATGTACCTGGTAAAGGGTAGCATGACTCAACGAGCAGTCATTCGTGGTTGGGGATGATGCATGTGTTTGTGTGCTGACTTCATTAGCTTCCAACACAATGACATGTGAACCAACATGAAAAGAACATTCAAAATATGTACACTCAGTTCAATTGGTTAGTTGAGTACACAAATATACTGCGCATGACAAAAGTCAGACTAACCAAGAATACAGTTGACTTATGGAAAATTGTTGTTAATTAAACCCCCCCCCCCCCCCAAAAAACACGATAATCTAAATATTATACTAACCAATATGTGGAAAAAATAGTAACACTACTGATGCCTATAAATGCCCATGGTCATATGTGACCGTCTACAGGAAAATCGGGCACAACGCGGCCCCGACAAAAAAATTTTTTTGTTGCAATTACACACTCCTCGGCAAGCAGATATTAAGCTATCCAAGTTTTATCGCCGTAGCTTTAGCCATTCCCGCTATATATCACCTAACCGTTCCCTTCGTTAGGCTTATTTAATACAATTTTAAGAACTAAATCGATCTTTTTGCGACGTCTACGCATGCCGCGTTGTGCCCGATTTTCCCATAGACGGTCACATATGTATTTTCAGTGCAATGTAAGAAACACATACAAATGTAGTACATACAACAACTAACAAGAAAAAAACAACAACCTATTCTCTCCCAATTACAACTAATAAAGTTGTACTTCAGTGAACATGTCTTTACTGGGTACAAAAGCTTATACTGTCTATATGCAGGTACATACCTCAGGCATCAACAGTGATCAGCTAACAACGGGGGCAGCACTGCATGGTGTGGTTCAACTTCCTGTTGTTATTGGAACTAATTTAACTTCTGAGTACTGCTGTACTGATCATGTGCATGAAATTAATATTCTCTGATAGATTTTCATCCAAAACAAAATGTAAACAACTAACTTCACACTTAACCCTCTCGTTCCCGAATTGTTTGGACGCGCGCGGAAAAATCTAATCTCCTACCCCGGAATAGTGCATTACCGTTTTATTTTTTTAACTCGATGCTGGCTGGGAAAACCCCATAGCAACCATATATCACTAAATAGACCAAGAGTTTGGGATTCCCCTCATTTTTTGATTGAGAAAATTGAATAATATTTAGGCCCTCTACTATTACTTTAAAAAAAAAAAAATTTTTTTCCCAAAAAATTCCACTTTTCCCATCAATAATAATAATAGAAAAATAGAAATAATATTGTTTGATGTACTTTATACCAATATTATATTAGTTCAACAATAAAATATGTTGTTTGTTGTGTGTGGTGCTGATTGTGATCATGTAGGAGACATCTATGAGTGTCCACAAGGAACATACGCCATTGGACGTCGAGCTCCACTACAAAACAATTTCATATACACAAAAACACCAACAACAAAGATATTTGTAATACAAACAACAAATTATTCATGGTCCTATATAATTGCAACTTTATGATGTATTGTATGCGGTTTCATACAGGATTTTTGTTTGGGAGGGAGGGGGGGTGGGGCTCCGAGTGTACTTCGCCAGGTCCAGCATCTTCTCCTTCGTCAATGGAAGACTCTGCTCCTGTTGCCTTATCTGCGTCCTCTTCACAATCCCTCTTCACAATCGGGTCGGTGACTGCATACACATCTGGTCCTAGTAGTACATTCTGGTAAAAAAAATTAAATTTTTTTGAAAATTTGAAATTGTTCAACAAACCACAACCCACTTTCAAATCTCAAAACTCAATGAAATATATATATATTATAGCTAAACAGCTTTCTCCATCTCAATATAGCTATAAATAAGTCCTTTCCACAACAGAAGCTTGCTAGTTTTCAAGAGAAAGACAAGAGAAAGACAAGCTTACATCGATCATCTTCTGGACTTCCATTGTCAGTGTCAGAGTTGACGGGGTCTGGTCCCCAACCCTGATACAGGGCCTCCTATAGTCCTAGATGTCATCTCCCTCTTCTCCGCTTGATCCTGAGTCGCTAGAGTCAGTATCAAGCAAGTATAAAACTTCCACAGCACTGTAACTGGTAGACGCCATCTTTCCAAATTGACTTCGAAAAAATTTTTTTTTTTGCATAGTTACCTGGATCACACGACACGCTCACTTTTTTCCTGTGATGTAATAAGCATTACCTAAGCCTGTACGTAATGGGGAGGCTCCCAGTTGAACTGGCGATTTTATAAAAAAAAAAGAAGACAGTAAGTCAAACCGCAAAGTCTTGGTCGGCAAAGAAGCGGTTGTTTCAATGTGTTATGGAAGGCTACTGGGCTCAAGCAATTTTTCGCTGCTTCTACAAAGCTCTGGAGATGACTGGATCCATAAATGAAGCTGCTGTGAAGAAGGTAACTTTTTAAAAAATTCGACGGAGAACCGATGTTTTTTTTTTTTGCCGAGGAAGAAATAAACGCAACTGCTGTGAGGTACTGTCGAAGCAGTCCTGGCTGAAAGCTATTTTAGATGCTTCTCCAATGCATTGGGCACCTGTGTATGCAATCTGGAGGTTCTAGCTATAAAGTAACTATTTTTAAAAATTCGGAGAAGCCAACCGGTCTTCACCCGCTTTTAAGCGGGATTGGGAACGAAAGGGTTAATAGTTAGTGACCAGATACCTAGAGCATGTACACAGTCACCATTAAAGCTGGACTATATACATATTATTTACCAGTTCCTGGGAGACTGGTAAAACTATATTGGCTTAGGAAATGGTATACAGGTATTTCAATACAGCTGTTTTTCAAACTGCAAGCAGCTGCAGTCCAAGTAATTAGTGATTCACCATAGAAACACTCTTAGTATGTATGTTCACAGCAGTTCTTGAGGTCAAGTGTACATTCTCACATATCACATAAGCAGGCAAAAAATAAAAATAAAAAATAAATAAATAAATTCCACATAAAATTTAGCACTATTCACTGAACTCACATGTGTACCAGATGTGGCATTGACTTGATGCAACTACTACTTCACTTGTTTTTCCCACCTTGCTCTCACATACATACACGAGAATGTGTGATTAATTATGTGACAGTCTATGGGAAAAGGGGGCACTTAACGCAAAAATTGAAATTGAGACGTATAGCCAGAAGTAAGTCATAGGAAAAATTCTTTCTTTCTCCTATTTTTGTTTTTTGCAGTATTAGTCTTAGTGACCCTTACTCTAAGTCTACGCCAAATTTCAAATGCCGAAACAACTTAAAAGACCCCAAGCGTGCCGTGAAAAGACAAGCTACTTTTTATTCTCTCTCGTTCTCGAAGTACAATAAACGGGGAATGGGCGGAGTTTCAAACAAGCAGCTAAAAAAACGGCATAGTTTTGAGAATATTGCATGCAATCTACAGCTTACCTCTGGTTTAAAGTTTACCACTACATGGAGTAGAGTAGCCAAGGATTCCGACAAGACAGGCTGTGAGACGCTCTGAAAGCTAAAAAGAATTCTACGCAAACTTTGTTTGTCGCCGTTAAAAAGCGGCTGTACGATTTAATTGCGTATGCGGAGTACGCCGTTAAGTATGCGGAAACATTAATTATACCGGAAGTGGAAATTCAATTTATGTTTTCTCGATTTCTAGTTCCGAGGGGGAGTGAGTCAACAACATTCCTATTTGATGCAACAAGAGTAATTTTTTTTATGTTGGCCACAAGCTAAGAAGCTCTTCAAGTTTCAAATGTAAACCTTCACAGGATGTAGCTAACACATTATATTTTGCTAGTGACCACAGACTGCAAGAATCACACTATGGGCTAGAATATTCACATGTACATGTAAATATATAATGCTTATGCATACTGTGTACTACACTGGATTCCAGCTGACCACAAGTACATCCTTCCAGGAATAAAAAAAAAAAAAAAAAAAAAAAAAAAAAATCACCACAAAAAGAAACATTCCCTGCTCGTTCTCCCTTATTCCAGCCATTTTCAACAGGGTAAGTATCCCATAGCAACACTATAGCCTGTTTCAAGGTATACCCACCCCCAAACACACTTACTTGCACACACATACACACAACAAATACACCAGGATTGGGGTCAAATGCTTAGAATATCATTCAAATACAATTACAAATACTTTGTTAAATTTAGTAATTCTATTACAAATACTTCTGAATTACATCAAAATTGCTACAGTGGATTACAAGTTGTACAAATTAAAATGAAAACCAAATGTAAATGGCATAAGTTCATTTCGATTCAAGTGAGGCAGTAATAAGATGGTCTATTTGTCATAGTTATTAGCCCAACCAACAGTGTTTACTTGTCCACTAGACTAACCACGAAGGTAAGTCTTGTGTAGGTATGTCAGGTTGTGTGAAAGTATCGTGCATTCCAGCAATACACAAAGAAAACATTAAATAATTGTGGCTTGTTTTTTTTTTTTTAATTCAAACTGTTGGCAGCAGAGTGGTTACTATGGCATTGAATTCCCTTTAAGTAATTTAAAACTCAGCAGTTTTTTAGTATCTTGATTGTTGGAAATTAAAGTCAATAGTTTAACAGTAGTATAGTCACAAATGGTCGTACCAAAAAGTTATTCATAATTTGAACTGTGATTTTAAAGCTGGCAGTTGTGGAACATCCTATATGCATGTTTGGAAATTGCTTGCAAGGCAGTAGCTGCCAGTATGAATTGCAGCTGACTTAGAGATCTATATGGGTAGCTACAAATAAAAAATTGTGGTTAGCTGATATAACTTTGTGGTTTTATGTTCCCTTGTTTTTATTCAATGTATTATTCTTATTGATATTTACTACTGAAGAGTTAGAGACAATCAATGAATCATTATTGGGAGAGAGATGGGGAGGGGGGGATAGTCATACTTCTATAAATGTATGTGTGCGTGTGTGTATTTAGATGTAGGAGGACACACATGGAAGGCAATATTGGAAGCAATGGAGTATGACAGTTGTGGATAAGCCATACCAGTGTGCGTGTGAGAGTATGTGTGTGTGTGCATGTGTGTGTGTGTGTGTGTGTGTGTGGGAGAGGGGGCCAAGGAGCAGTGGAGGAAGAGTACACACAATGTATATTCAGACTAAACACCTAAATTTATAAGCAATTAAGTCACTCAATAAATTTAAATGTATTTGAGTATGTGTGTGTATGTGTGTGTGTGTGTAAGGTAAACTCATGTTTTAATAAGCACAGAGTAGCACCAATACAAAACATGGCAGACAGTGCCTCAGGATGGAGCGTACATACTGGATTGTGTTGGGAATAAGTTTATTCATAGTTAAGTAATAATAAGTTTTGTTTTTTAAAACAAAACAACTCACTAACGAATAATAATTTCTATACTGAACAGATAAAGCCTACGATGCAGCATTGCTAGTCCAGCAACTTGTAATTGTCAACCTATAGTCCTGATCAACATAGCAATAAGACATCCATTAAAGATGGTGAACTGCCTTTCCCCCCCCCCCCCCCCTCCCCTCTCCTGCCACATCCTTGACTGCCTGCACTGTTTAGCTACCATCGCCATGGATAGTCACCTAAAGACGATATCACTCCCCAATCAGAAATACATATAGTGATAGAGACCCAGCACTCCACATGAAGACAATATGATTCTAGGAGAAGGTTACTCTCATTATGTATGTGTGTATAAATGTGTGTGCGTGTGTGCATCTACTAAGGAGAGAGCAATGCTGGACAGCATCTGGACGAGGCAAAAACAATAGCACAACATTGTATACTTATGTAATAGATTAATCAATGGCATTTCCTCATATAACCTCATAATCTCTTAGTTACACTGTGGGGATAGGACACACTAACTACTGGACTTTCTCTTCCCCCCCCCCCCCCCCCCCCCCCCCAAGGCACTCACATACACAAAGAGAGATACCACACACTGAAAATAATTGTTGTAAGTTCACATAATACAACAAATATGGCCCAAAAATTTATTACTATACCAATAGCAGGCTAGACATCAGGAGGTCTTGCCAGCTTCATAGTCATAACTGGTAGTTGTAATTTTGTTGACAGCTCATAAAGTCCCTGAGCCAATGTTCATACCAATAGCGAGAGAGGGTGATGACACTGTCTTGAGAACAACACAACCAAATAAGGTCCCCATTGCTCTGGATAGATGGATATCAGATTCAATCTAGCTATTTATTATAACAAAAAACTAAAAAGCAAATTTTCAGTTGGCAATGCCAGGTAAGCACTGTGTGTGTGTGTGTGTGTGTGTGTGTGTGTGTGTGTGTGTGTGTGTGGGTTTACAATTATAAAGACCAGTGTGTAAGTGAACTTTGCAGCATGTTAGGTACAAGTGGTAATGACCTTCACATTGACATTTGCCACAACATTTTCATCCAAAGCTCCCCCTGTTATTTCCAAAAATGTTGATTTGA
>WLWD01003058.1_pt1 | contig 63403 bp, 41 predicted proteins | sample 6712731 | NCBI WGS metagenome assembly WLWD01 (sample SAMN12718690, study PRJNA576275) | sponge metagenome | isolation source: marine sponge | host: Mycale hentscheli | place: New Zealand: South Island, Marlborough, Capsize Point | collected 2014-11-01
TTATTTTATTAACATTATTTCTAATTGAAATATAAGGGTTTCACTCTACAAATCTATTTTTACTGTTCTGTCAGGAATCAACTGCCTGAACACAAGAGAACATGAAAGTCTCTGCATCTAAGTGTGGATAATACTTCCAGTCCAAGTGGCGCTATAATTACAGTGAATACGGTATGTCGTGCCAACAATGTGTGTTTGACTAATTCTTAGTCCTCTGCCAGTATCTTCACTTACTGTGAATAGAGAGAGCATGAGTACTACACTTGAACCTCTATTATCCGGACGGTCTTGGAGGTGTCCATACTATGAAATTTCTGGACACAAGCCTTTTTGATTGGGATCAAGTAAACTGATGTCCCTTTACCACAAATATTGCATGTTGTCAATACACATTAATAGTGGCTGTGTGTGCATCCGGTAGGCAGAGGTGTGTCCATAAGTTACTAACTTACAGAGGTGTCCATAACTTACAGAGGTGTCCATAACTTAGAAGAAGAACAGATAAGTGTGTTATTAATGAGTGATGTGGGCAGATTTTTTTGTCTTGATAGCTGTTTCTGAAGTTTGATGGGATGGAGAAACATTCTAAACAGATAATTGGATTCACGGGGGCTGGTATTGACTGCCATAAAATGATAGTAAGCATCATTCCAGCTTCTTCTTTTTTCTTTTTTTTCTTTTTTCTTTTTTTAATAAATAGTGTGTCGAAGTAAGTGTGCTAGAAGTGTAGCCAACTGTACACTGCTAGAGGATGCTATACAGTACGATCTGTTGTCTGGCCAACTGTACACTGCTAGAGGATGCTATACAGTATGATCTGTTGTCTGGCCTAGTGGATTGTTTGCTAATGCTTTAGTTAATTAAAGCATGCAATACAGAAGGTAAGTATTGTTTGGTTGCCACAATGCATACCACTTGATGTGCATGTAATAGAACTTCTCCATTGAACTGGGCATGCACTCCAATAGCGCAGTGTGGTGAGAGAGCTATTGCCAAGTCAAAAGTTTGTGAAGAAACATGCCCCCTCGCCACCACCCTGACTTCCCTACACACATACCTGACATATTTACACACCCACTTACATACATACACCACTTGGATAATCACACGCATACAAACACACACATACCACACATAGCCACCACACACACACACACACACAACACACATACACAATTCATAATAGGAAGCATTTAATATTTTTAAGCTGTTGCAGTGTGCTATGATGTTGTGTGTGTGTGTGTGTGTGTGTGTGTGTGTGTGTGTGTGTGTGTGTGCATTAATGATGAGAATATTTTTCATTTACCAAATTAAGCTGTCCTAAACCAGTAACATGTACTTTACCTTATGTAAGCCAACACATAGGTTATAGTTGGTCGTTTGTATGCCGAGCTGCCTTTGCGTAGCTAGGTTGCTTCACTGTGCTTTATATTTTCAATGTCCATGTATACAGGTACGTGTACCAATACCTATCAATGTCCATGTATACAGGTACATGTACCAATACCTATCAATGTCCATGTACACAGGAACATGTACCAATACCTATCAATGTCCATGTATACAGGTACATGTACCAATACCTATCAATGTCCATGTATACAGGTACATGTACCAATACCTATCAATGTCCATGTACACAGGAACATGTACCAATACCTATCAATGCCCATGTATACAGGTACATGTACCAATACCTATCAATGTCCATGTATACAGGTACATGTACCAATACCTATCAATGTCCATGTACACAGGAACATGTACCAATACCTATCAATGTCCATGTATACAGGTACATGTACCAATACCTATCAATGTCCATGTACACAGGAACATGTACCAATACCTATCAATGTCATTGTTAATAAGTTTCTAGCACACACACTCAACAGACTGCGGAGTAAAATTATTTCATTGAAACTAATTGGGACATTAGCTCTTTCACTGCTAGATATTTCACAACTAATGTGATAAAATGTAAATATATAGCCTATATTTACATTTCTTGGTAATGAGTTTAATTTTGAGACATTCAATGATCTAATTACACTCATCAATGCTACCTCAAGCATGCAGGGAATGGTTGAAAAATATGACTGCCAACATTGATACTAAACAGCATGCAGCTTGGCTCAAGCTGAATATATAGAGTAGATCCTCGCTTATCCGAACCCCTTTTATCCGAATTTCTGTTTATCTGAACACCAGTTGTGAACTATAATTATATTCATTGGAATTTTGCTGTGCATTAAATAGAGAATAGATCGGTTTCCTATGTTCAAAATGACTCATTTTGCATATCCCAACATTTAGCTTATCTGAACAACCCTCAGTCCAAGGTGTTCGGATAAGTGAAGGTCTACTTACATATATTCTGTTCTACAAAAAGAATTTTAGTGCTTTATACATAGAAGTAGATTGTTGTTGATTTAATTTGGAGTCGCGAAATAATAACGGTGGTGAAAGAATAATTGTTTAAATTATTGTTTTTAAGCCAGGTTACAAACTGTGACACCTGTTATTTTATGAAACTGTTCAGAGAATTGTTTTAGTCTTCAAAGCCTGTGCCTATATTCACATGAAGTGAGGCAATATATCATTACACACATGCACATACACACACACACACGGTGCACACACATACATTCATATACATACACTTGTACGCATACATGATGCACATACACACTCACACATGCACATGCGTACACACACGTGTGCATGCACGCAGTATGCACATGCACACAGTCGTGCTCGAAGGTGATGCGCACACGTCTAAGCAGCGTGCACATTATTCATACACACACACATACATACACACATTTGGCACATATGGACACATGCAGGCACATACATGTGTAACCGCATGTTAATGAGTAAGACCTGAGAGTAGCTTGTTGCATTTGCTGGTCAATGCTACTTATGGTGGTGGTGGGTGATGTGATTATGTAGTGGATGAGCCCTCACTAGGAACATTGCAATTTGTTTTACTAGGAGGTTGTGGGAATTCACTTGTGCAAAGTAGTCAGGCACTGATGAAAGGCCTTCAGGACCCTAAAGTACCATGTTTTTAATGCATGCTCAGAGCATTCATATAGAAATGTTCAATACCCTGAACACTCACATGATGTGGAATGTGTTAGTGTACAAACATACATACATACATACATACATACATATAGTTGTGTTACGTCATTCGTAATTGACATAATTGGTCAAAAAATATGGATTAAATAGTGGCACAGCCCACCCTTTTTTAACGTCTGGGTGAAAGCAATGTTTCTGAGAACAACACATGCGTGGTATAAATTGATTACATATTTTTCCCATTATCTGTCAGATTTACCTCGGGAATAATCGAAACATGACTTTTTCCCAAAACCCACACTTAGCTTTGGTCTTATAAGCACCAACAAGCAAACAAACAAACATATATACATGCATAATATATACTCACACACACTTATAGTTCATTCGAACTGGCCAATCAGATTTATCAGTTGGATGTGGTTGTTTTTGCTGGAGGTATGCCATCGAATGATTAACAAAACTTTCAAAATTACCAACCAAACCTTAGTTCAGTGAAACTATTCATCGACATTGTGCTCCTGCAATTTTATTACATGACATATTTATTCCTAATGAAACCATTTACAAGCAGAAGTTTTGATTGATGTCATCATCAGCTTTATGAGTGTCGGTATGGTCAAGCTTTTTTGTTTTTTTTGTCAGTTTGGTTGAACTTGCACTTTGAACTTACAATTGAGAACTGGGCGAGGAAGGCTATTGATATGAAAGCTATCACCTACTTTGTGAACTGGAAGAGTGCCACGAGACTATTTCAATTGGCCAGAACAGTCGCAGTCCAATACAGAGAATAAGGGTCTACTCCTCTTGCACCACTTGGTTCGGTCTGTACAAGATTTGAATTACCCTTGGGCCTTTGGCCCTCAGTAGTGTAATTGCCATATAGACCTATACCTTATAACATGTCCTAAATGTTTGTATCCTATTTCTACAGGTCAGTAGGATGTGACTAGTAGTGATACTTTGCTTACACTAAACACTATCTCAATCACACATGTTGTTCTCCACTGATCCATGGTCAATGTGCCAGCTGTACATGTTTTATTCAAAAAAGTTGAGATTTTTTTTCTTTTTCTGGATGTCTGTGTGTGTGTGGGGGGGTAGGGGGGGGGGGGCAGATAAGTTGGGTGATTTTAGCTAGCTAACTGTTCATCATGCAGCAGAGCTAGTTCACTAATTACATTTTTTTATTGCACTAATATTTTTGATTATTATTATTTAGTACTAAATCTCATATGATACGACTCTGAAATTGATTAATGATCAAGGATTGTGTTGTTGTTTTTTTGTTTCCTACCAAAATGACCCTTCGAGGGTTTTTTTCTTCCTTCCTTTCCCTGTACTGTTGCACAGTTCCCTTGCTGGACTGCAACCCATAGACGCTGGATCAAATATTCTGTTGATCTTGGTTTTATAGTTTCTCCTCTAATCCTGCATCCCTACTGATTGTAGCTGAAATTAACTCACCACGTGAACTATAGTAAATGGTAGGGGAAATGTGAGAAGAATTGTATAGAGAAGGTTGTCAAGAGTGTTGTGATAGTATTTGTCAAGGACGACTGGTGGAGGATTTAAGATAGAGGTGATCAGCAAAATCAACAAGGCATTAAGACACAGACAGTACAACCTCATATTTCAATCTACAACAATGCATTCATAAAGAGCTAACACTGATGTTGCTATGTATTGTATAACCACACATACACACACACACACAAAGTTGCTCAACTAAAAACCTAGTACATAGCTATGTAAGGAATCAAGACATTTAACCCCTTCATAGTTAAAAGAAAATGCCGGCAGCTACGTGGATCAAACAGCTTGCTCATTATACAGATAATGAATGAAGATGAGGCTCTGTCGACAGACTGATGTGTAATCGATATTATTACAGACTGGTACCAATTAGCAATGCATTTAAATTATGTCCTCATTCACAACAACTAAAATGGTTTTGATCCTACCTACTTAGCAAATAACGCTCACAGCTAGCTAATACAAAGACAACCACAACAACAAAACAAAAACAACTAACCAACAAATAAAAACAGTTTCAGAATAAAGAGAAGTTTTCGTAGCCTAAAATAGAAGTCAACTGAACATTTACATTTGCTCTAGTTAGTATGGAGATGCATTAGATACTGCCAGTGAAACACTTGCTTCAAAAATCACTACAACTTTGTGTGTGTGTGTGTATGTGTGTGTGTGTATGTGTGTGTGAGGTGTGTGTGTGTGTGTAAGGACACATGTGTACATGGGAGAACATTGATAAGCAGTTTCACCACTTACAAAATTGCTTGTGGCTTATGCTTGAAATGGTATCATTTATTAACACATATATTCATTATAGTGATATTCTGTATAGGACTGGTCCTCCATGTAGTGTGCTGCTGAAGAGCCAGTTATTGAGATAGTTTGGTGAGTTAATTGGAAGTAGTTTTTGAGAATTTCACACATCAGGCATTAATTGGTTCCGTATAGTGGCAATGAATAAATATGATATATGTTTTACCAGTTGTTATACATTTTCATGTTTTTGCTTGCTGTGTGCATGCATGTCACGCTGTGTGCATGCATGTCACACTGTGTGCATGCACGTGAGGGTGTTCTATAGTCAGTGTTTATAGTGTGAAAATGTTGGAACACTTGGCATGATGCGAATATATTCAAAGTAAGTTGAGAGTGTGAGTTAGAGACAAATTTTTCTTTTTTGTGCATTCAGAGGTAAATGTGTCTGTTAGAGGTGGCCGAGTGTAGTTGGAATGAAAATGAGGATTATAATAGATTAGTGTGTTAGTGAAAAACAAAACAACAACGTATGTACAGACCAAATCAAATATTTGTTTCTAATCCTTCTCCCTTCTTGGAGAATTATGATGTTGTTTTTTGTATTTATTTCTACCGAGTATGTATAGATCATCTAAGCAATCTATAGTACCCAATCTAAGGTATTTTAAAAAGAAATTTTAATCATGCACTCTATATATTGACCAGACCACGAAAATATTCACCTACAAGTGAAATTTCCCACTCCCCTCTTCCCTCCCAAACTGAAATAGGACAGTCCTGGATTTTTTTACATTGTCCTGTGTCCTGTTACAGCAGTTATTTATCCTGGATGATGGTGTTACTATCCATTTATATAGATGCTGACTTTGATAGCTAGGGAAACTAATAGATTTTTAGTGTAAAGCTGATTGTTGACATTGCATAGATAATGTTGCACAGGGTTATATACAGATGTATTTGTGTGTGCGCACTAGTATTTATAGTGTGCTATATTTGTGCGTGATGTGCCCACTATTACTGAGTGTGCTCTATTTGTGCGTGTGTGCCCACTATTTACTGAGTGTGCTCTATTTGTGCGTGTGTGCCCACTATTCTGAGTGTGTGCTCTATTTGTGCATGTGTGCCCACTATTCTGAGTGTGCTCTATTTGTGCGTGTGTGCCCACTATTATACTGAGTGTGCTCTATTTGTGCGTGTGTGCCCACTATTACTGAGTGTGCTCTATTTGTGCGTGTGTGCCCACTATACTGAGTGTGCTCTATTTGTGCGTGTGTGCCCACTATTATACTGAGTGTGCTCTATTTGTGCGTGTGTGTGGCGCTGGAGGAAACTTGTACAATAAATTGGCATAGTGGGTCAGGTCATGCGATAAATGGGGAAATAACTGTTTTACAGTTTAAACGTGTGTGAAAGTTTTGGCGTATTGGGCATATTGTTGGGAAGTGAAAAAGAGAAAAATAAAGTGGCTGGCTAAATCAATGGTTGAAGCTTCAGTGGAGTGTTAGACAGTCTACTCCAGAGACAGCATGGTTATGGGTAACTTTTTCATTGCCTAAGTTGGAATTGTTGACCACATCTACCTATTAGTCTTGTGCACAAATTGTTTTGTGTAGGCTCATAGCAGATTGATTTGCTGGTATGGACTAGTCTGTTATTAAAATTGATTTGTTTGCCATTATGACGGGTTCAACCAAACGTACAAAAGTCTTAATTAGCTAATTTAATGGGTGGTTGAAGAACTGAACATCATTGAAAGTTTTATTTTATTTAGTGTTCAAACAAACTACAAGATATTGGTGGAAGTGCTCAATGAAGTTTGGATAAATGAAGTTTTGCTGTACAAGTAATGGTACGTTCAAAATAAAATCAAAATAAGTTTTGATTCAGGATTGGAAATGTCCTATTGCCAAAGCCAAATGCAGCCTTTTTGGAGCCTTCTCATTTTTGTATGCAAGAATTTCAAATGAGTTTAGTATGTGACATGGACGACGGCTGTATACACCATTATAGACCTGACTCAGGAAGCTGGAGCCAGTTTATCAAGTCTCTTACTAATCTTTTAGAAGTAGCTTGAATAGTGTTTTGTACATTTGCACATGATCTGTTTACAGTCGCGGTAGAATTATTGTATCAATCTGTTTTTGTTCCAATATATTTCCATTTCCATATATATTTTTATGTAACCTTTATCATGTGTACATATATTGAATATTTTCTTGTTGACTTTATGCTTTCTGGTAGGTATGAGCTGGAAAATCTACCTTAAATTTTGCTGCACTTCCACTTGGATACCAAACCATAACGTGAGCAAATTCATTTCTAGTATAATTGGTCCTAGTCTGCACATTACAATGCAGTGTTGGGTTACAGTAGTCGGCTTGTTCTTAGGCTACTTTTGTGCAAGTGATTGTGTTTCTCTTGGTGCACACACACACACACATGCACTCACACATGTACACACAATGTTTTTTGGTTTGATTGATTTGATTTACATATTCGTTTGTTTTGATAGTCTTATACACACCAGGGTTTCATACAGGATATTTTTCTGGGGGTGGCTGATTTGTTTTTGACTTGCAAAGAGGTGTGTGAGATTTACAAGATAGTTCATGTATACAATATCAAGCTGTATTTCACTTGCATGCACTTAAAAAAATATGACCGCTCAGTCCGGAAATATATGACAGCATTTTCTGTACATTATGCAATACTGCGGTGTAGTGTAGTAAGATGTTGCAGTATGGGTGGGCTCAAAGACTATGTGTTTGTAATTTCCAGGTGTTAATAGGAAAAAATCACATTCTTGGATTGCCCAAAAACATTACACCTGCTAAAAGTACACTATGTATCTATTTTTAAGGAGGATCATGTTAGCCACCCCCATTTTATAACTCGGGTTCACATATTTGCATAACAGCAATTATGTTAGTTGAAATTATCTCAATAGATAGATTGTAATTGGATGCTCAACATTCAATACTATTAAGTTTTTCTTGTAGTCGTAGCTTACATGTTAATTGTTCAACTCATAACGAAGTCAAAACTCAATTGTTATAGATTCTTCTTGGCTCTTGTCCAAGATTTGTTCTATACTCAAGTTAGGAAACACATGTCAGTTTCAAAAAAGGTCTTTCAGTTATGACTTCATGTTTTTTTGGCTATGTAATTATGAAACGTGATCCATTCAGTACTACCTGGCAGTAGTTATCAGGACCTTTTTTCCCATATTGCTCACCATCCAGAGTCTGTGCTGCTTTGCTTACACCATATTGGTCAATTAATGGATATACTGCTCCTCTTAAATTGATCCTTACAACTTACATCCCCCCCCCCCCTCCTTATAGGTGAAAATCTGGAAAAACAAACAAACAAACAAACAACCCTGCATAACAAGTGAAATGAGTTTGTGTAATGGCAGGTTTAGAAAATGGGTAAAATTTATCAGCTATTGATAGTAGTTTAAGATGTAGTGGAGAAATATAGTGTAATGATTCTATTAATTCATTTTAGCAAAAAAATAAAATAATACTAATAATTATTATAATAAAATATCTCACACATATTTTTTTCTTATGCAAGTTCTTCATGTACTTTCTTAATCTGTTGTTGCACTGCAACACCATCTCTGCTGGATGACTACACCACACTACTACCACCTCTTTGACTGGGACAAGGATTCATTTCCTCCATGTGATCAGTGTATCCATCTTGTAGTGAGGTTGGTACACAGATGCATGGATGAACTGTGTAAAGATTGAAGATAATACTTCTTTTTGGTTTTTGATAGGTTTTTTTTTGCTAGTTGGTTTCTGATCGCTTGAATGTTTTTGACCTTGATGATCGAATAAAGTGAAAGAAGGACTCCAAGCTTGCACTATCTCAGTATTGTAAATCCAAATATTTAAAAGTTGTAATTAATATGCATGTCAATGAGTGTGGTCTGGAAAAAATAGGCAACAAATCTATAATTCCCACAATTGCAGCTGAGACAATCAAGTGGTTGTGTGAGATATTAGGTACAACCACAGCATACTTCGTCCAAACTTTGTGGTAAAAATACAGGTGGAACTGCTTCTATTAGTCACAGCTCACTGTGTCTTTTATGCAAATGAAAACACACACACACACACACACACACATCCTGGACCATGCACTTACACGATGTGTAGCATGCCCAGTTCAATAACACACTAATACACACACACACACACACACACACACACACACACCCCTTATTGTAGTAGTTGCTATGATATCCAGTATGTACATATGTACTAGTCATTGAATTCAGCTTTTAACTCTTGAAGCTATTTAGAGGTAGAGGGTGTGTCCTCTAACCTGAACATGGTTGTAGTGTATGGCACATGACTGAGTGCTCAATGAGTGCTCATCTGGTGAATCCGCTTTCACAAAATTTAAAACCCGATTTCTGATTTTGCTTCCTCTGAATTTTATTCACAAATCCTGATTTTTTTAGTGAAAGGGTTTGATTAGGTCTGGGGTGTAGGTGCCATAACAACAAGTGTATAATGTTTGGTTGTTATACAAAACAATGCTGGAGTATTATATTATTCATTTGATACAGGATAATAATATTATGAGTCTGTTGGCTTAGTATTGACGCGAGTGCCGTAAGCATGGGTGTAATACGGCCAATCAGATGAGTGATATTCTGCAGTATCCAATGAATAATAAATTTATTATGTACTGCTCATGTGTGAATACCATAGCAACTAGTTTCTTGTGCAATAAACACTTGCATAACCAGGTGGGGGCGGGGGGGGGGGGGGGGGTCGTAATAAAAGTGCCCACATAGGATAATGTAAAAATAGTCAATTAGAGCCAAATGTCAACATCACTCTTCATGTAATATAGTCCTGCTTAAATCTTTTTAAATCCAGACAAAGTCTCAGCAATTTGAAAAACCATGCTTCGTTGAGTAATGTGTTTAGGAAAATAATAATAAAAAATAAACCTTGTGCAATATTTAATATACATCAATTAATTTAAAGCTTGTAAACTTTTCTGTAGAATAATAACAGGATAGATTTTTTTAAAAACACTGTATTGGGACATATTTTTGAATGATGTAAATTTGATGGATTCTGTCCCAGTAGGTGCTGGTACCTGTACTTGGAGTGGGGAGGGGACAAATTAGATACAATAAAGAAGGATCACAAGTTTCACAAGTACACAATAACCACATCCTATCTATGTACATGTTTGCCAATGTGGGAAATAACACTTCCCCAAACCACAACAATTTTAGCAGCTGTATCTTGACCTCAAATACAAGCTTGAGGTCTCTCTTTTCCAAGATCCTAGGCAACACTTTTTATCAGCTTTTACAGTCACTTGGATTCCACTTACCTTGGAATATCTCAAGTGAATGTGGTAGTGTGGTTGTGGCAGTTTCTTCATGGTCTCACCTCACTTCTCAATGCAGCCATACAGCTTCCAAAAACATAATTCATTGAAAAAATATTACACAGCATTTGTAGTAGTATGCTTATGAGGTGTGGGAGGGAAACATTGCAAGACAATCTTATCTATTTTATTTCTGTTATTTAATTGCAGTAGAAATTGTTGCCAACACTGTAATACGTCAAAAATCCAATTTTATAACTTTACAACAGTGTTTAATACATTAAATTTTACACACTGACATACAAATGTGAAGTAGTGATCTCCTAACATGTTGGTATTTTGGCATACCTGCCTACTGGTTTTTATCCTGTTGACATATTTTATCAGTGGGTATCATAATATTCAATTTTGTGTTATTTGTGTGAATCTGTTGCATGTATACTGTTGTAAATTTGTCCAAGGTATTATGCAACTATGAGGAACACCTTCAAGAGAGTGCTGTGTGTCACTGTTAAAGTTCTGTGTAATGTCAGTTCAGTCAGTTCTCAGTGATAGTTCCTGCCCCGTTGTGTGTGTATGACTTTTCTACAAGATCCTTTTTAAGAAAATCTGAGAGGTCATTGCGCAGGAATTGGGCCAAGTATAAGTAGTGCCCCTCAACTATCCGTAGCCCAATTCCCCTACAATTGGTGTATACAATGTCACCAGTCCCTTGCTTTATGTCAAGGTTGGTAATTTATCTGGCTAATAAGCTGAACAATGAATGGGTACACAGATGCATAGATGAATTGATCTAAAAATGGCACCTTGTATGTGTGTGTGTGTGTATGTATGTATGTATACATGTATGTATGTATGTATGTGTGTGTGTGCATATGTATGTATGTATGTATGTGTGTATGTATGTATGTGTGTGTGTATATATGTATGTATGTGTGTATGTATGTATGTATGTAAGTATCCTAATCTACCTTGGAATTATGTATGTATGTATGTATATATGTATGTATGTATGTATGTGTGTATGTATGTATGTATGTATGTAAGTATCCTAATCTACCTTGGAATTATTCTTCATATTCAGCCTTTGAGGTTATAAATGACTCGCAACAACAGAGAAAGAAATTTAATTATTTGCTCTAAACACTAAGAACAAATATTGGCGTTCAAGCTCGAGTATGTGTTTGCAATCACTATATAGTTGCCAGAAGTTTCAAAATACAGTATGAAACATGCATTTTGACATGTGTGAGATACATGGATGAATATATCTGCATATTTTGTGCAAAGGTTTTTGTGTTGAGATCGTACGAGGTGACTTTTCACTGAGATTTGGCTTCTATACCACCATAGATTTTAGTTCTAAAAAATTTAGGCTTGATTTGGTGTTCTCTCTGAAGTATATGTAAACTCATGCAATCATTATTCGCTAAGTATTTTTGCCTAACTAAGTTAACCTTACATACATTTATCATAATAATAAATAATATTGGAGTCAAAAAATGAAAATATACAAAATTTTATTCCACAATTGGGCATACAAGTAAAACATTTTCGTGAGATGAGTTAGAAAGAGTGCATCTATCTACTAATGAAGCTGTTCTTGAAATAATGGATTGTACTGGTAAAAAAGTAATGGTGTTTGATTCATAGCAATCAGGTTCTCACAGAGTATCTGGCTTCCCATAAAAATGGTGTTGCTGGTGGCGTTTGAACCATGCAGGCTGAAACAATAGAAGAATATGTTTGATTGGAAGCAACAATAGTATGCAGTGCGCACACGAGCAGCACGAACTCCATTCTCCGAGTGATGCATTGCCATTACAATGGATGATGATGCTGACCTGCCCCGCAAAGACCCAAACAGCTTTCTATTTACATAAATGTGCTGGTACTGGCAAAAAGAATGTGGTGCATTAATATTTTCAAGTGGCACCTTAGGAACCTTGGAGTATAGTTCTTTAAGGTCTGACAAATCTTTGGAATTCATAGTGCTTCTTCGAAAATACTTTGGCAGTTCAAAGTAAGCGGCAAGCTAAGACAAAATGGCGCCAACATTCCAAATCATTTCCCAATAGAATGTCATGTAGAGAAAGTAAAGAATAATAGAGAATCCAGAATGCAGAAAATCCTAATCCAATTTTATGCGGTATTCTTCCAATGTCCGTAGGCACCACTATTTTGTCAATTCTACCTTGAATCAATACAAAATTTGACTCAATAGTAATGTTATGATCAATCCATACATCCTGAGAATATGCTTACCAGATCCCAAAAACAAGTTGTGCATTGGGTCAACTACTAACATTTGGGATGGAACAAAATAAGGTAGCTTCAGTAACTCAGTATAGCGATATCCGGTCTTAGATTCTATTTCCATTACTGCTTTTTTCGTAGAGCAGTGATCAATCTTTGAAACTGTTTCTAAATGATCAGTTCTTGAACGTTTATTCCATTTATCTCGATCAAATCCGCCATAGCCAGAAGAAAACGACTTTGTACAGCGAGAACAACCTTGATGTGCGTTATAAGAAAGTAAACCACACAATTTACGGCCAGCTGGCAGGTCACATGCAGCACAAAGCAAAGCACACCTAATAATTGTTTTTGTATCACGCCCAGCCACACTCAGAAGTGAACCTTCCCATAGCTCATTTAACTCCTTAACAAGTGGTGCAAGGAAACCATTAAGGTCATCACTCTGTTTGTTTCTTTCATTCCGGGGAAGATTCATTATTGTCAAATAAATAGCCCCAATGGAGTACTCTGAATGTTTAAAAGGGCGAAACCAGTCTAAATTGATTGTAAGCCCAAAACAATATGGCTTACATAGAAATGGTTTCCCATTCCAACTTTGAAATTCTTTCCAAACATTGCCATCATATACATCCTTTAAATTTTCTTCTGGCACAGCTCTTGACCTCCATTGTTCGCATTTCTCAAAAAATGATGGTTCTAGTAACAGTTTTTCCAACGATTCTTGGATAGATATATAGCAGTAAGCTAAGTATGGATATAATATTCTTTTTTGGCTTGCTAATTCCACAGTTTTCAGTAAGGGTGTACCACAAGAAAGTCTTTTCTGGTAATATGGATGATTGGGAAACCAAACAAATGAGCATACAAGTAAGATAATATTGGGAAAAGGAAGCGTCCAAAGCCACTTTTTTTTCTTCTTATAAGTATGCATAACTAACTCTGTAGAGTTCAGCAGGGTTCAACAACTTTGGTTAGTTGTATATAGCTCTACAACACTAGCTTATTGTTTAAGACTACTAGTACCAACTAATAGTATTGACTTATTAACCTTTAATTGTTGATGCACAAGTCTGAGAACAAACTTTACTTATTTCTGTTTGCCATCCATGAGTTTGTGTAGATTTACCAACAATAAGCATTGACTTTTTTCAACAATTTGTCTAAGATTATTTTATTTCTCTGGGTTGTGATTCATTATTGAATGTCTATGCATGACTATTCTTTCCCATTAACAATATTGGACACCCTGTACAAACTTGTTTTGCCTAAACTTTACTTTTGTATGTTATTTCCCATAATAATGCAAACGTCTTTTTTTTTTTTATGGTGTGTGAGAGAGAGAGATAGAGAGGGAGGGAGGCAGGGTATCTTGGGTTCCGTTAAATTAAACCACCTTGTGTATTCTGTGACTACCCTTTTCTCCATGTATTTTTAATACCTTGTGGGACTATCATTATTCAACGTTAACCTGGTCACCTAATGTTGTTTTATACTTGTATTCTATAGCAGCACTAGTTAGAGCTAATCACTGTAAGTGGCTGAAACACTTTCTAAGTCAAAACATTCTAGAGGAGTGAGATTATGAGCTATACATATTTATATTTACTTATTTCCACATGCATTGCAATCCATTATTACTTTTCAAGTCTGTGTAATACCAACTATTAGCTAGTAATTCTGTATTTGTTTGTATCATACAGTAGAGTCTTGTTAGCATAAACTTAAGGGGACGAAGCTAAATAAAATTTAAAAAATAAATCAAACTTTTATACATTTAGCTACACAATATTGCATAGTAGTTTAGAGTTATTGTTGTTTAAAAAAATTTCAGCAATCTCTCTGTCTCATATTCTATGAGGCATACTTTTGAACAGTTTTATCAATTTTCATTGATTTTTCATGACAAAATGAAAATCTGCTTCATCATGCTGTTCAAAAAGATTTCAGTACAAGTTTCATGGGCTTATTTTGACAGCAACGATATTCCTAACCTTGATTCCTCAGTATCATCATCTCCATCAACTGTGCAGTCTGTATTTGAATGAATGTCCTGAATTGAGTCCACAATATCATCATCAGATGTGAATTGTGATGTCATACTTGCTGATCGAGTCATTCATGGATACTTTCATGCTTAAGTTTCTAAAACTGCTGCCAATAGTGTTATAGTACTCAACTAGTTCTCTGTCAATTTGGTTTCTGCAGTAGTCTGTAAAATAGAAAATTTAAATAACTTAACTTTTTTTTTTTTTTTTTCAATTCAAACAGTTACTGGGTTGTTGATATTATGGCATTGACTCCCCTTTACCATATATACATAACTTAAAAACTCACGACTTTTTTCAATGTATTGCTATTAATGCAAATACTTAGCTTCATAAACTACTAGTGATGTGCTTCAATACAAATGGTGAGCGAGCCTAAAATTACACTATTGTTAAACAATTGATTTGTACTTCTAACACTCAAACTACAAAAAAAAAAGTCGTGAGTTTTTACGTTATGTATATATGGTAAAGGGGAGTCAATGCCATAATATCAACAACCCAGTAACTGTTTGAATTGAAAAAAAAAAAAAAAAGTTAAGTTATTTAAACGTTTTCTTTGTGATATTCTAAGTAGTAGTTGTAATGCACAATACCTTTACATAACTGAACATACCTACGCAAGACTTACCTTTGTGGTTAGTCTAGTGGACAATGAATTTTCAAGTTAATACTGTTGATAGGGCTTATACCTAGTGTATTAACTCACCACTGCCACTAACTCAAATAGAAATGGAACTCCAGTAATTTTTTGAGTTTTAACTGCACCCGCAATAGAATTCAAAGCGGTAAACAATACAATTTCTAGGGTAATACAGGTAATGATTGTTAAACCAGAGGATTCTGTTTAGTGAAGTTTGGGACGGGGTCGAACACCGAGCTAACACAAAAATACGAGAGGGTCAAAGTATAAATGACATACGTACATCCCTGCATGTATAATATTCAACACCACCTTATTGTGTCTCACTTGCTTCGCTCACTCGCTAATTAGTAATTCATCATTACTGCATAGGTCTATGTAACTCTATCTTTACCAACTATTAGAACTTTACTAACTTTTGCTGATTTCGTAAGTCTGTAGGAATACCCTTTACCAACTATTAGTATTTGTTAGTTGGTAAAGGGTAGTTCTACAGAGACTTAAAAAACCAGCAATACATAAGTGCAATTCTAATATGTAGTTGTGTTCTGAATTGAGAAAAGAAAAGACAATATACTTGGAATTGTTTAATATTAAAAGATAGCAACATATGTTTTTCCATGTATTGGCTTTTATTATTTTATGAGTCCAAGCATTAGTATTAACATATTTTTTTTATTGCCATTTCAGTTCGTTTCTTTTCCCAATTCAGAACACTTTTTTTTATATTTTAGTCAGAAACCCGCAAAACATACAAAATGTTGCTGGATGATCGTGAGGAGTTCAGTGGATATCATTTTGGAGAAAAGTAAGTTTGATATTGCAATTTTACTGAAGAATTTTAATTGCTAGCAGATGTGATTGGCGGAGTGACGAAAACAGGCGGGTAATAGAGATTTTGGTGACTGAAGTGCGGGGCCTTAATCCTGACTTTAAGTCGCATGAGATAAGAGGTCAGTGGAGTAATAATATCGATATTTTAGCTGTTTTAAATTTATTCATTCTTTATAGAAGCTGCTTACACATACATGTACTATAAAAATCTGTGTCAGCAACAATCCCTTTCTGACAGGGGAAGAGCAGATGACATGACGATGAATAGGAGGAGATCTGAAAGGATAAGAAGAGTAAGTGATTCAACTATTATAGGATCAGTTGCAGGTACATATTTATTGATTTGTTTTGTAATAGAAACTGCAGGAGAGAAAGAGTGTGTTTGCGACACGGAAGTATAGTGAACCAGACAAAAAGAAGTGGCTGTCTGTGTTGGATGTCAGCATGATGTCCAGTGAGGAGAGTGGTGATGAGGACGAGTTATATGTGAAGCCTCTAGTTTGGCGAGCGCCTAATGTCACCGACTTCTTCATAGATTTGGACTCAACGTTAATGAAGAACAAGTCTGTGCAGGCTAGAAGGCAAACTAAGCAAAGAATTTTGTCGGAAGTGCCACCAAACAGATCGGCTCCATCTCAGTTTCCGGCGTTGGCAATTTCGCCCCAGTGATACTACATACTATTTTTTTTGTTATTTGATGTAAAATAATTATGATTGATTAACAAGTATATAAAAAAAATTCCCTAAATTATTACAAATATTACAACCTTAGATTCTACATGAAATGTCACATGATCATTATATTTCAGCTACCTGACCTACATGAAATACCAAATGATCTTTGAATGTCAGGAACCTGGAATTCCATACAAAATTTCACAAGATCATTAAATTTCAGGTACCTAAAGTTCTACATAAAATGCCATGTCATGAGATGTCAGGTACCTGGAATTGTACTTGAAATGTGATATGTTTCCTAAATGTCAAGTACCTGGTATTTAGTACTATCCTCTATTTGAAATTCTATCTTAAATATCACATTTCATATACACATGACATTAAAAGCTCCTTTGGCATTATCACTCCATTTTAACCACAAATACTTCAACAAGAAATTCAAGTTTTTGTCCAGTGAAGTGTACGCACTTACCCGTACTATTTCACTTAGCTACCGTGGTATTTCACTTAGCTACCGTGGTATTTCACTTAGTTTCCACTTAGTTACAGTGCGATTTCAATTAGTTGCACACTATTTCACTTTCCCCGTGCAATTTCAAATTGAACAGCGATTTTCCCATACATTTTTGAATGGGCAACTTACGCGCCATATTTTTATATCTCTATATAATAATATAAAAATAAAATAGCATGAAAAACTGTGGTATTCCGAATTAATACATTGAGTGGTGATAAGAAAAATTCACATGGCAATGTACAGCATATTTCTTGCCAAACGAGAGCTAACAACAGTTTTCTATGCTACAGTCGAGCCTCCGAATAGTGGACAAAATGGGAATGGGACTTTTGTCCATTGTAGGGAAGCTGTCCCTTATCAGAAGCAATTAATTTTGGGGCAGTTTTCTCTTCTATTTTATGATTCTGTGGGCAGTCATGCTGTCTCTATACTATTAAATAGAATAATTATATCATGTGAGATAACTAACATAGTAACTTTGTTGAGTGGACATGTGAAATGAGCATAAAAATACTAAACGTTTTTAATTGTGACACTAACCGGGCTAGTTTTTTTTACAAAAGTCACGCAAATCAGTCTGCTTTAATTAATGATGAATAAGTCAAGGTTACTATGTTATCTATAGTTGTGCCCAGTTCTATTGTTTCTTTGGTGTGACCTCGATGCTCCAAGAAATGTGAAACATCCTCTAACACATTGATGGCTTCTTTGTTTGTCTTCAACTTGGGGGAAGGAGGTGGAGGAGAAGGAGCAGAAGTCTCATCTTCACCATCATCATCTTCTTCATCTTCTTGGTCATCAAGTTGCTCGAGGAAACTTGTGTTCCAGTCATCATCCATTCCAGCACACACCGCAAGATCATCATCACCACTCAAAAATTCTTCCACTGGGCAACTGTCAGTTGGTGCAGTCTCTGAAATGAGGGTCTGGATCTCCATTCGAGTGTCAGCTTCCAAAAATGGATCCTCATCACTTCCACTGCTGATCACTTCCAAATCTTCACTAAGCACACCAGCTTTCCTGAAACATTTACTTATGGTTTCTGGTATAACATCAAACCAAGATTTGGCTGCCCACCGGATTGCCATTAAAATGTTGACGGACTTGATAACCTCAGATGCATTGTCGCAACTATCTATCTTAGCTAACACATGCCTCAACAAATAGCGATGATAATGAACTTTAAAATTTTGAATAATTCCAAGGTCTAATGGCTGAAGCTTAGCAGTAGTGTTAGCTAGTAAAAAACATAGATTAATTTGGGAAAATTTGGATACTAACTCTGGTGGATGGCAACCAGCATTGTCCATAAGGAGTAAAATGGAACGATTGGCAACAGATAATCTACGGTTAAGCTTACTGAGAATCTCTTCAAGTATATCTCCCGTCATTCAAGCATTTTTCTGATTAAAGTACGTCACTGGCAAAAGAGACTTGTCAAATCGCTGTAAACACCTTGGAGTTTTTGACCTCCATATGACAATAGGCTTTTCTTTGGAGCCAGAAGCTGTTACAAAAAAGCTATTGTTATTCTCTGCTTGCTCTTTTTACCTCCTTTACACTCTTTACTTTTCTTCCCAAAGCCTCGATCAGGCAATGCTTTGAAAAAAAAAAGACCAGATTCATCCATGTTCCAAATATTATCCTTGTCATAACCTCTAACAATCTCGGGTAGCCTTTCCTTCCATGAATCTACCATCTCACCGTGAACATCTCCAGATTCTCCACATATCTTTAAATATTTGACATTGTATCTCTTCTTCCATTTGTCTAACCAACCACGAGAAGCTTTAAAATTTGCTTTACCTAGGTGCTCAGCAATCTCTCTTGCCTTTTCAGTTAACTCTGGGCCACCAGGATGAATATTCTTAGAACAAGCTAAGCAATACCATTCATACAAAGCCTCATTAACTTCAACAAATTCTGATACCCGAGAATTTTTTTTGTATGAATTTTACTACCACTAGTTAGACTGATACATTGACAATAACGACTCCTTGCTTTTTAAAATCTGAGCTATCTGAGTCCTTCCATGTATACTATACTAAATACTACAATAAAAATCAGTAGTTATATTGCAACTCCAAATTTCAATAAACTGGACACTTGTTTAGAGAATATCTGAAATTCCTAATATTATATTTTAGAAATGAGGAAAATGTTGTATTAGAAAAAATACTTCTCGAATAGTTAGCCAACAAGATGAGGCTTGCTAACTTTTCACTTTTGCAGCAAGTAAACGAAGCACCAAAGGTGCAAAACCCTCAGCACTAGTATGCACTAGCTAGCTATGAAATCATTTCTCATATCATTCAGGTATCAATATAACAGCAATGAAATCAGTAGTTGTAAATGCTGTCTTCATAAGAGAAGCTAAAGATGCGCTTTTTGTCAGGGTTGTAAGCCCTATGCAACAATATTTACTTGAAAATGTATTGTCCACTAGACTAACCACGTAAGTAAGTCTTGTGTTGGTATGTTCAGTTGTGTGAAAGTATAGTTCGTTACAGCTTCTACTTAGCTAAAGAATATCACAAAGAAAATGTTTAAATGATGTGTATTGTTTGGCTGTTGTTGTTGTTTTTTCAATTCAACAGTTGTGACGAGTGATGGTTACTATGACATTTAAATCCCTTTACCGTATAAATGTAATTTAAAAACTCAACATTATTTTTGGTAGCTTTGATGTTAGAAATTAAAATCAATCATATAACAATAGTGTAGTTTTAGGCTTGCTTGCCATTTGTACTCAAGCACACCACTAGTTATTACATATGTGACAGTACTTGGGAAAAAGGGACCAGTTGCGTTAAAAATTGAAAAATGATATTTATACCACTGTGTAGAGCACTTCATATGGAGTATTTTGATACCAAGTTTACAGGCAGGCGCTTCCTGGTTCACTAAATATATGCGCAGCAGGAAGTCTGTGTTATGGATTACGTAAGACGTTTAATTGTGCTAGGAAAATGGAGGTGCTCTGCTGAACAGCAGCAAGTTATAGATGGAGCCGCTTACTCCACTGATGGAGGAGGCTTGTACTCGGTTCAAACACTATCTTGCTGTAAGGGTACTAAACAGGTATGTTTTTAAGTAGCACTAGATGTGTTTTGACATAGGCCGTTTTTGTGCTTTTTTTCTGTTTCCAACAGTTTGATAGTTATTTGTAAGTCTTGGTTACTGTATTATATTTAGCTTAGTTTGTTAGTTCACTGGCTAGCTAAGTTTAGGATTAAATTAGTCTTAGCTAAGTGAGCAAGCCAGCTTGTTGCCCGTTTTGAAACAAGTGAACAATGAATAATAATAGTAATCTCTTTAATCAATGAAACAAAAAATATATATATCATGATGGACTTTCAATATGTGTTGCCTTCTCATGTTGCAGTGTGACAGAAGTCCTCATCATCACTGACATCTGTGTCCAGTCAGAGACTTGCCGATTCTTCCCAGTGTCTTCCCAAGAATAGTCAAGGGAGAGAGCCTCCTGGTCTGCAGACTCCAATCTCAAACCTCATAAATAGCCAGATCAACTTATTTAGCTTGACTATTCACGTTTATTATTTCTATTCTATTGCTGCACAGCTATAATGCAACTAATGAGAACATACCCGCAATTTTCCAATGTCCAGGGTAATTTGTTACTAGGCAACAAATTAAACTCGCCTACGCTTTTCAATTACGCGCAGGATCAATTTCTGTTCATGCACGGAAGGTCAAGAAAACAAGAGAAAAAGGTGACTGTGTTTAAACTGGGAGCTCGGACCTTTAACAACGGTTTCAGCCACTCAAATTTGGTGTCAATGTAACTAAAGAATAGGAGAACTGTACATTTTTTATTTGATTTTACATAATTGATCCTATTACCTAAGTACTGTCACATATAAATTTCATACCTTAATCTTAAATTTTAAACTAGTGATGTGCTTGAGCACAAATGGCGAGCGAGCCTCTTGTTACCTTGCTTAAAATTACAATATGGTTATATGATGAATTTTGCCTGCTTTTTTATAACATATGATGACAATAATGGATTCTTAGTAGTTAAACATTAATTACAGCAAATATACACAGAAATGCTTTCTTACCTTAATATCCAATATCCTGAGTAGTGATAAGTCTTTAATATCAAATTTAAGCTATTCTGACTACTTTAATTACCAGTAACTCTTGAACAAGCTCTCAGTTAGCTACAAAGAAGAAAAAAAGGCTAGAGTCACTTCAGTTGGTGAGTGAGCGAGACATAGTGTTTACAACGTAAAATAAAATATGTTGTTTGTTGTGTTTGGTGCTGATTGTGATCAAGTAGGAGACATCTATGAGTGTCCACAAGGAACATATGCCATCGGACGTGTTGAGCTCCACTACAAAACAATTTCATATACACAAAAACACAGACAACAAAGATATTTGTAATACAAACAACAAATTATTCATGATCCTATATAATTGCAACTTTATGATGTATTGTATGCGGTTTCATACAGGATTTTTGTTTGGGAGGAGGGGGGGTGGGGCTCCGAGTGTACTTCGCCAGGTCCGGCATCTTCTCCTTCATCACTGGAAGACTCCGCTCCTGTTGCCTCATCTGCGTCCTCTTCACAATCCCTCTTCACAATCTCGGTGACTGCATACACATCTGGTCCTAGTAGTACATTCTGGTAAAAAAAAATTATTTTTTTTTGAAAATTTGAAATTGTTCAACAAACCACAACCCACTTTCAAATCTCAAAACTCAATGAAATATATATATATATTATAGCTAAACAGCTTTCTTTATCTCAATATAGCTATAAATAAGTCCTTTCCACAACAGAAGCTTGCTAGTTTTCAAGAGAAAGACAAGAGAAAGACAAGCTTACATCGATCATCTTCTTGACTTCCATTGTCAGTATCAAAGTTGATCCACCAACCCTGATACAGGGCCTCCTATAGCCCTAGATGTCGTCTCCCTCCTCTCCGCTTGATCCTGAGTCGCTAGAGTCAGTATCAAGCAAGTCTAAAACTTCCACAGCACTGTAACTGTTAGACGCCATCTTTCCAAACTGACTTCGAAAAAAAATTTTTTTGCATAGTTACCTGGATCACACGATTCGCTCACTTTTTTCCTATGATGTAATAAGTATTACCTAAGACTGTACGTAATGGGGAGGCCCCGAGTTGAACTGGCGATTTTATAAAAAAAAAAGAAGACAGTAAGTCAAACCGCAAATTCTTGGTCGGCAAAGAAGCGGTTGTTTCAATGTGTTATGGAAGGCTACTGGGCTCAAGCAATTTTTCGCTGCTTCTACAAAGCTCTGGAGATGACTGGATCCATAAATGAAGCTGCTGTGAAGAAGGTAACTTTTTTTTTAATTCGACGGAGAATCGATGTTTTTTTTTTTTGCCGAGGAAGAAATAAACGCAACTGCTGTGAGGTACTGTCGAAGCAGTCCTGGATGAAAGCTATTTTAGATGCTTCTCCAATGCATTGGGCATCTGTGTATGCAATCTGAAGGTTCTAGCTATAAAGTAACTATTTTTAAAAATTTGGAGAAGCCAACCGGTCTTCACCCGCTTTAAAGCGGGATCCGGAACGAAAGGGTTAAATAGCATGTATTGTTTGGCTGCTGTTTATTTTTCAATTCAAACAGTTGTGGCGAGTGGTTAATATGGCATTTAAATACCTTTACCGAATAAACGTAATTTAAAAACTCGACATTATTTTTAGTAGCTTTGAGTGTTAGAAGTTAAAATCAATCATATAATAGTAGTGTAGTTTTAGGCTCCCTTGCCATTTGTGCTCAAGCACATCACTAGTTAACAAATATGGAATTACTACTTATCTTAGCTTCGCCCGAGTATTGGTAGCTTCTTTAGAAGCCATTCTAACTACCAGTGGCCCTTGACAACCAACAAGCGGCAATTAGAAGCTCCAAAAAATGGCGAGTTTTTAAATTATGCATATACGGAAAAGGGAATTCAATGTCACAGTAACCACTCCCCACAACTGTTTGAATTGAAAAAACAAAAAAAACAAAAAAAAAACAACAAGTAACATTTTCTTTGTGGTATTCATAATAGTAGCTGTAACCCACAATACTTTCACACAATCGGACATACCTACACGAGACTTACCTTCGTGGTTAGTCTAAGTGGACAATTCAAGTAAATACTGTTGCATAGGGCTTATATGACAAATAGCGCATTAACTTACCACCGCCACTAACTCACATAGAAATGCTACTCAGAGAAGTTTTTTAGTTCAAACTGCACTGCAAAAGAACTCAAAGCGGTAAACAATTCAATTTCTAGTATGATACGGGTAATGATCGCTAAACCAGAGGATTCGCTTTAGTGAAGTTTGGGACGGGGTCAAACACCGAGCTAACACAAAAATACGCGAGGGTCAAAGTACAAAATGACATACGTACGTCCCCACATATATAAACTAGTGGTGTGCTTGAGCACAAATGGCGAGCGAGCCTGATAGTTAGGTAACATAAAATGTTACTATGTTTTAGCTTACTTCATGCAAACACTATAATAGCAGTTATGACATTTGATTTCAGCAAACAAATACAAAATCACTCTCTTACCTTATTAATAGTAACTTTTGTAGTATCAAACATCAACCATTCTGATAATCTCAATCACCAGTAACTCTTGAACAAACTCTCAGCTACGATAAAAAATAAACCAGTGTTATTATCTGTAATTTTAGCCAACAAATATGGAATTACTACTTACATCATTCTTGAGTATTGATAGCTTCTTTAGTATCAAATTGAAGTTACTTTGACCATCTGAATTACCTTGAATTTTTGACAACAAGCTCTCACCTACAAAAACAAAAGACAATCAATTTTAGCACACAAATACAAAATTACTTTTTTACCTCATTTTCTTGAGCAGTTGTAACTTTTGTAGTACTAAATTTGAGCCAATCTGACTATTTGAATTTACCAGTCACTGTTGACTAGCTCTTAGCTACAAAAAAGAAAGGCCAGAGTTAATTTTGCATACTTAGCTAACAAATATGGAATTGCGTACTTATCTCAGCTTCCCTCGAGAAGTAGTAGCTTCCATAGCATTAATACTACGGCATTCTGTCTACCAACGGCTCTTGACAACCAACAACCGGCACTCCGTATCCCCCCATAAAACAGCGAAGTTTTGAAATTAAGTCTGGAGAAGGGTCTTCAATGCCATAGTAACCTGTCGAATCAACTTTTTGTGTCTTGAAAACAAGCGTTTTAGCAGGAATTTTCTCATACTTTGGAGCTTAAGTATCAAGTAAGGTTTGCTTAATGCTGTAGTTTCAGAATAAACTGGAGTCAAGCCTGAATAGCCGTGTTTTTAGGAGAAAAAAGTTCCCCGCGCGCGCGTTTAAAGAGCATACGTACCATCCATACATACATACATATATATAACATATACCCGATTTTGCATTATCCACCCCTAATACTGTCTCGCTCGCTTCGCTCGCTCGCCAACTAGTGGTATACTTGAGCACAAATGGCGAGCGAGCCTGATAGTTAGGTAACATAAAACACACGCACGTTTAAAGGGCATACGTACCATCTATACATACATACAACCGATTTTGCATTATCCACCCCTAATACTGTCTCGCTCGCTTCGCTCACTAGTAAGCAGCCTTTTTGTTAAATTTTTTCATTTGTATGGTAAAAATCACCCTCTAAAAATACACACACCATGGAGGTAGCTATGTAGTAATATTTTAGTGTGCAGTGTGAGGATTTACCGCAGCTGACGTTAAACAAAATGGTGAAAAAAGCATTGCAGTCTATGAGAGAGATAAGCAGTTTTCAGCCTTCGAAACTTCAGGTAGGTTATAAAATCAATCATAAAATACATGTACGGCTTTTTCCACTCTTAAAGTTGGAAGCACCATACATACACTAGTACTAACCAAGCCTGACCACATGCCTAGTAGTTTACTGTATATCTGCAATATAACACATAATACCTGGATCGTCCAGCATGCCTTGTATCCTTATCACACTCTCTGGCTATAGCTAAGCTTCTGCAGGCTGTAGGAACTCTTTCAGCTCCTGCTGCTGTAGCGCTAGGACATAAATTACGGTGGTAATACAAGTTCATACCACACAATGGCCACAAGCATAACTGCTGGAGCCCAGACTAACCAGAGAGCTTCCTAGAGAGCCATCTGTAGGCTAAAATGTCCACTACATCCTCAGAGAATTCTGAAGAACCGCTGTTGGTAAGGGGTTAGAACTTTAGCGGTGAGCGGGACGTGCAGTTACGGTTACAGCAGGAGAACTCCATCGTCGTCGTAGCTACACTCGGCAAAGGTTGACTTCAAACACCGTGCAACAAAGGCAGAAACTACTCATAAAACTTCGAGTAAAATATTAGCAACACATAGCTATACATAGATGGGCTCCCGTTCGAACTGTAAGTACAGGGGGCGGCGTGGGTGATTACTTCAAAGTGAATACTAAAATTGCTTAGTTTTGCACAGGCTTGTTGTTGGATAGGCCGCTTGCTGGGAGTTGGTAAAGTGAGTTTGCCGAGTTAACTAAAAAAATCTAGCATACCCCTCATCCCATGCCCCCAACCACCGTAAGAGCCGACAATAATTACGGCTTGTAACTTTGCATCAATCTTTTATTATGTGTTTGTTTAAAATATTTTTAAAGATAATATGTGAAAATTAACAAAACTCAAAAAATCAACTTGTGTATATGCATTATATAAAATAGAAATTACTGTATATAGCTAGCTACCATAGTTTTACTGAAATTATTATAGTTCCTTTAAAGTTTCTTGATAATGAACAATATATTTCCAAACAGCAACAGCCTGAGAAATAGTAATATCACCAGGGAAGTTGTCTTCAAATTCTTTCGGCAAGTCCAGGGATTCAAACATTTCTTCAACTAACACATCCACCAATCTGCAAAATTAATAGCAAAAATGTCAACAAAACAAGAATATCATTTCTTTAACTGTATATACATCACCACCACCACAACACCATCAACAACCACAAATTCATATTGTTTAGATTCATTACAGTAAAGTCAAACTTCATTAGTGACCATGTAGCTAATGGTCTACCTGAACTGTCTATAATTGGAAAATTAATCATCACAATTTGTTTACTATTCCGAAGTTCCATGTTCAAGAGTATATCTAGTATACGTTTTCAAGTGGTAGCACAACGATATTTAAAAACACCAGAGTGGCATGAATCACACAACCTTAACTACAACCAAGCATGACCGGACATCATTTAAATTTTTACTCGGTCTTACAAAAATTAATTCTATAGCTACATGAGAATATATTGCAAAACTTTCTAATTCTTTGTAAACTTCTGTTGCAATAATAATAATATACAATCTTTATTATTTGTTGGAATTTAGCATCAACCTCCCCCTCCCAACCACACACACACTTATCTCATCAGCATGAAACATCATTTTCATATAGGCATGTGCATCAAAGCAATATGGGTGTAATAAAATAGGTATGGCTAAATACATTCAGTATCTCCCACACCCAGTGAAAATTTCTGTACAAATCCTGGCTAAATTATAAGCATATTTGAGAATATAGTGGTTCTTACGTGTATCTTAGCTGGTCCTCTTTGAAGTATCTCAGAGAGGTCTCAATGAATTCATAGAGTGCACCGAGTAATCTATTCAGGTCAAAAATACGTAAACACTCATCTAGTGATGTCTTTTGGTCTTCTGTCAACAGGACGTGAAATTCTTCATTTATGAAATTAAATGGCTCCTAATAAAATAATAAATATGTAAGTAAATATTATTAGCAATCCAGCACAATAAGGGTTGTTGTTTTTTGTCAAAATTCGCATCGGAGTGTAAAGTTTTTTATTTTTCCCAAAGGTGTTCATCATAATAGTCAGCTTCTCAAAATTACTTGCTGGCTTTCTGTCAGCAGTGAGAATTAGAAATATTAGCAATTGTATTTTTACTGAATTCAGTAGCAAGAGTAGCTAATACCTTGAAATCAGGTCTGAACTCTTAATAAATTCTCCAGGATAGGATCCAGGGGTCCCGAAGGGGCCAGCACCCCCCCCCCCCCAACTCCGAACCATGTTTATTATGATGAACAAGGAGGCAAATATGTTTATAAGACAACTGCATGCTAATTCATGTTCTTTATTGATAAATTAATGTCTAAATCATTTACATATTGTAATAAATTTCACAAATTTTGACATAAATATATTTGGGCCCCCTTCCCATCATTGCCGCTGGATCTGCCCCTGCTAGCTATTTGTATTAAGTAACTTCTTAAAACTACTTGTTTGCCATATGTGAGCACTGAAGAACTTTAGGAAATTGCAAATTTATAATTTCATTCCTGCAAACTTAAATTAAGACCAACATAGTTCTGTCCAGGCTAGAGCACATATAACCTTGTTTTAGGATGTAACGTAAGTTTGATTAACTTTTCTAGACCCATTGTTGTGCTGAATTCAGATCTGGTGAGTGTCAGTGATGAAACATTAAGCGCTTAGTTTTAAATTGGAAAAAAAAAACGAAATTTTATCTCAAATATACTTGATTTGCTGTTTTTAGTCTTCAAAATGCTATGAATCTAATAATTCTGATACTACGAAAGTTTTTTTTCCTTCAGATTTCCAAGTGGTCCTAGAATAAACTTTGGTTTGCCCAAGTGGTAACTTCAGAAAACTCCGGGAAATAGTAAAAACTTAATTGCTCGCCATGAATATACTTGGCTCCAAAAATAAATAAAATTTTTTTTACATGTTATATGTCCAGCAATTTTCACCATGTTTGAGGCTTCAGATTTCAAAATAGCTGCCAAAATATATCGTCAACTCCAAAGAATTAGCTACACGTAATACCTCTAGTATATGGGTTTTAATTGTATTAAAGATATCATTTACAGTTTAGGTTTCAGACACTGCAAAAATCAAGCCTTGAAATACAATTATGATAGCTGATTCTCCCATGATAGAGCTGAAAGGTAATGGAAGCTCGTCTCGCAAATGAATCGCTACACCTCTGCTTTGATTCACAAAATGTGATGCGAACCGGGATAATAAAGGGGAAATTTTGATAAAATGACGAGTGTACCTGTTCACGCAAACAAGTGATTCTTGCCAATTCCACAGACAGAGTTTCCCACAATGATAGAATATGCCTCAGCTGACAACATTCTTGTGCCTAGTAATTAGAACAACAACAAAACCAACAACATAACAAATTAGCTAACCAAAATAATGCTACCAAACCTTTCTGCTAAATGATTTCTTTTGCATTTTCAAAACTTTCTCAATATATATTCCAAGTGACTTGTTAGGTTTTCCTCCTCCTGATGACAAGAACCCTAAAATAGTGTCTACTACATCTAAATTTGTTTGGAGAGCATCCGGAGTACGCAACTCTGCCAAAACTTCTTTCTGTACTTTGGCTTGCAGTCGCTTCTATACACACATATAATGTGGCAGAGCAACTTTAAGACATACATGACTGATAAGCTTCACAATAGTTTATAATTTTATGACATTGATTACCCTTTTAATAACAATTTAGAAAAAGGAAAGAAAAAAAAAAGAAAAAAAAAAAGAAAGGAAAAAGTATATGTCAGGGAAAAAAGAAAAGAGGCAATACTATTATTATTTTATATTTCACTAATTGGCAATGTTTGTCTTCATTGCTCCTGATAAGGACTACGGCTAAGTCAAAGCAATAGATTGAATTTTTATATATTTATTGGCTGTATAAACAGAATAAATCTGCAGTTATTACTATTTATCCCCCCCAAATTACTGATAAATAGAAAAAGACATTAGAAGTTATTGTGAAGTTAGAGAGAGAACAGACCTAAAAGATACATTTTCAGCAAAAATTAAGTTTGATTGAGAGCATCAGTTTAGAATATTCAGGATAATCACCCATCAGTAAGAAAACATGTGCTACCATCCATACTGGTTCACCATAAATGACACTACTAAAATAAAAAATAAAATAAAATAAAAAAAGAAAAAGAAAAAGAGAGAGGATGGGAGGAAGAGTTTGATTCAAATGCAGATACATCTCAATATTACATCCTTTATAAGTAATTCCAGTTTCGAATGGTACATAATTACATGCCCTACATTATCACTTGGCATATCCTAATAAAGACATAATTGGGTTGTGATAATGTATATTAATTTTAGAAAACACCAACAATGTGCTCACAATAACAACAATAAAACTAACCTGAGGCTTGACTTTAGCACGAATAGCTGCGAATGTAGCTGTGCTATGAATATCCTTTTTATAGACTACTTGCGGAATGTCAGATAATATGGTTGGTTTTCCATGAATAAACTTGTCCACAATATGTTTCTGTAGCGACCGATAGTCATATTTCACAGTGTGAGCTTCACCCATCCTTAGAGAGTAGTGGCAGTGGGATATGACCACAGATATAATCTGATGTTCGTAGTCCAGAACATGACACTGATGTATGTGGGTGATGGGGATTTCATTCTTCAGCAATTTGGTTCCTTTTCTATAGTCAATTAGACATTACCATAACTAATGGCAAGTCCTCCGTTTTTTTCTATTTTTGTATTAACAGGCTCTACATTTCCCTTTCTTTTCATTTCCCATTTTCCCTCTACTCATTTCTCCATTTCCCCTGCAATCTTTCTTTTCTCCACTATCAATCTCACTCTCAGCACTATTCTAATTAGCATAGCCATGCACTGACCTGTCATTAGAAATCAGGGACTGACATCTTTCAATAAAGTCGTTGTGTGTAAGTGTAAGAAAATCCACTAGAGCTGTAGTGCATACACCAGCATTAGAAGTTGTTGGAATTAGATATTCTATTGGAGTGTCCATTCCAATAGCTGGTATCCAGTCATCCTCTTTAACAGGCATCCGACCTGGTTTATAATTATCAGTCCCAAATTAGACACCAACCAAATATAAAACAAACATACCAAATCCTCACCATGATTTTTTAAATCAAGTCCCACTAATTCCCATGCTTTCTGTAGACTGGCTATCCATTGGCTATACTCATTGATTGCATTCTCTACAGTTGATAAATAGTCAACATTCAGAACAATTTACAATAATTTTGATTATTTATTTTAACTTACCATTTTGTAAGCTATGAAGAAATTTCTTAACATTCCAGGTCATTGCTTTGGCTTTGTCCAAACGATAATTAAATTTGTCAAACAAACTTTGCTGCAACTTCACAATATGTGGGAGGTACTGAGTAGCTCGTAACTTGGGTTCCTAATAAAATAACAAAGATAAGTGATACCATTTGTAAATTTTCCAGTTGAATAATGTAACAAACACAAAATTGAAATGTTAGCTACTCTGCTAACAATTCTGCAGCCAAGTTATGCTATCCATCATCTTACCATTTGTAAAAATGCATATAGAATAGGGTAACTCTTCTTCATTGTTTCTTCTTTAAGGGTAAATCGTAGATGTTCCAGAGATATTTTTTGTCTGTATGTCCATAAATGTGGACCCAAACCCACACTTTGAACTTTCACTTTTTCATGAACAATATAAAACAACTGATCGTGTCCTAAAAAGGCATAATAATTGCAATATTTTGACTACTACAGAACTCATTTGTATAATGTTTGAGTAAAGCAAAAAGCATTTCACGCAGTTTAAGTCAAAATACATTTATATGTAATAAAGCAAAGTATATAATACATACTATGTAATTTTGTAGCCAGCATAGAATAACTTAAAAAAAAACATTACTAGTGCTATATGTACCTTGGTCATCATCTTTAGCAATAATATCCACAGCCTCATTTAACACTTGCTGAATTTTTTCTAAAATTGGTGAAATGTAATGACCAGTAAAAATTCTCTCCCACTCCTGTCTTGCATTTGTAGCCAACAGTGAGTTCACAGTACTAATTGTACCATCTAGAATACATATAATGTAAACAAAAAGATTGAAACGTTTCACAATATTTAATTCACTCTATAAATGCTAAAAAAAACATGCCTGATTGAAGAAATCAAAAGTAGAAAAAAATTGAAAAAAAAAGTAAAATCGTTAGGACAATCAAGGCTTAATTTCAGTGGATTTTAGCAGCAAAGCAACTCAACCACTTACAATACCCTATCATATTCTTGTAAATATAAGTGGTAATAATAGCATGTTAAAATTATTCCTTCAAATAATAACGAATACATTGGTCAATTAAAATGAATGGGTGTACTAAAACATTAACCTGTAGGAGCATCTTTCACTAGCATATCTTTGAGAACAAGGTGTATCAGAAGAACAGCATCATCAATGCTTCTACCAGTAGCAACTGAAAGATGTCTTATATCTTGTTCCAGATGTCTCCAAAAGAATTCAGGAAGATATTGAGGTTGAATCAATGGCTTTACTATCCTAGCCAAATCTCCAATGCAATCCTCATAGTGGCATGAACACCACAGAAAAGCCGAATGCATAATAGCTCTGACAATACAAACAGCAGATGGAGACAGATATCTCTCTGACCCCACAATACCAGTTCTGGAAGGTGGATCCCCTAGGTCATGGCCCATTTGTGTTGCATTGTTCCTGATAAAAGTACAAAAATTGACAAGTTAATGTAAAAAAGAAAAAAGAAAAGAAAAAAGGTCCCTTACGTTCTTGCATTTCTGTTATCTGTTCTCAGTCGATGACTTTGTCCACCTATACGAGCTCCACAAATATTACAGGCACTTTCTTGTACTGGCTTCCCACACTGTATACAGATTGACAACATGGAAGCATAACTACCTGGTATCTACTAACAACCTAAGTACAAAATGCTCTAAACTTCAAGTTACAGTAATAGCGAGCATCAATATTGGCTGAAACAAAAAAGTTCTATTGGACTATAGATATAGGATCCTACAAGTACTTCATTGTGAATCCAAAAATTTATTGCAGAAAGAAAAACTTATAAATCTATCTTACAAAATACTCACCTCTCCAACAAAATAGTCATGGCCATTAGGGCAAGCTAGAAACAAGATAGATATAATGGTCATTAAACACATAAAAATCAATACCTTGCAAGAAGCTGGCTCTTGGATTTATATATATATATTGGATAGATATAAATAGTAGCTACAGTTATAAAAAAACAACTCACCAGTGCCAACAAACAGCTGTGATTCAATTGTCTTTTAGACAAAAAGTGCAATGCTAGATCTTGTCTAATAATTGCTCATTCAATGTAATACAGCCGTAAAATGGGAGTTTTTTAAAACCATATTTATTATTGTTGCTTTTGGTACCATTTTGACTAAACTGCCAACATTGTTTACTAAATGTAAAAAATGGTTAAACTCTTCGTCAATTCACTACTATATTCCGGCTAGAAACCCTTCCATAGCTCTATCAGTTGCTAAGACCTTGTACTACAATTCAATGCTACAGGAAATTGTGCAAAATAACTCATACAAGAATCAGACTAGCGTCAACTGAGATGGCCAGCTGAATTCCGAGCACATGACTCTAACCAGGTCCACACTTGGCAGGCTTTCTGCTAGCTACAGTTGAATATCCAGCAGTACAAAAATATAAAACCATGATGCCCCTAAAGTTATAAACAGCAGCAGTGTACAGAAGCCATACTTACAAACCTCCAAAAATAACTTAGAATTAGATGGCTTCCATTTTTTTTAAACACAAAGTGGTTACCGTTTCACTATTTCTTTCTCAACCCAGCTACATATTTTTAAATTCTGTATTATTAGGAAAAAAAGCCTGTGAAAGAGAAGAATACATTTAATGAGTAAAAGAAGGCCAAGAACGAATTTCGAATTCCGTATTGTTATAAAAAAAAAAAGCCTGTGAAAGAGAGAATACATCTAAAAATGATTGTCACTGGAGCCCATGTGAAAAATAGGAACATCGTATTGAATAAATGACTTTATTTTTATATAAATCACACAAGTGAGAGACATATGGAGAATGGGAAGATTGAAACAGTAATACAATCAAACAGAACTGCCATGTTTTAACAGTCAGAGTAATATTTCTGCCTCATTTTAAAATTGTGAGAACAAAATTCGGAAATTTTTTTCATGGTGCCTATAGCATGCTCATTGGCTATATTATTGCCATTATAATGCCACACATACAAAATATCCAGAATACCTAAAAATAAAATCATTACTGTCAAACTTCCACCATAAAATACAAAACTGAAAGACAGGAGGATATCACAGGTCAATCAAATCACCTATCACATTATATGTATAACTAACTACTAGTATTTCAAAATCATAAACTGGAGAGATAAAATTAAATAATGTGAGAATTAAAAAAAATTATTGAATAATTTTATTTTGTCCAAATGGGAAAAAATGACAATTATCCAAGCTAAGTATGTGGAGCACAAAGACTTCAATAATTTATGTAAATGGAAGAAACAAATGACAAGTGTCTAATATGTTAGTAAATTGGAAATCTTTTAATTGGTCATTTCTTAATAAAAATAAATCACTGAGCTTATTTTAAGAACATAATATTTGAAGGATGAGTATATCTAGGTCATTTAATATAGATTACAATGAAACAAAGACTTACTATAAAATGCTCCTCCTGCTTTTCTAGCTTCAAATAAAGGATCCTCTGCCATTGAGGGAAGGTAAGCATTCTACATGAACAACAATAAATCAATTATGCTTACTAACTATAGAAAAATATGAACTTACTGCCAGTGTAGCTGGATTCGTCAGCATGTTTACGAATGGCAATAGAATAGGATATTTGGAGTTACACAGAATAACTGCACTAGCATGAACCACTACTGAACTTAGAGTTTTGCATGACAAAGACAATTCAGGTGTCATCTTCATTTGTGCCAAATTACCACCTTGATCATTTGTTAGAAAACATCGTGCAGCCTGTCGCATAGGTGTTGTTAGTGGTTTCATGTTCATTATATACTGGTCGAATGACGCTCGTAACTGGAGGAATATTAAAAAGTCAACCAATAGATGTTTTAAAACACACTAACTTACATCATCATTCATGAAAGTTTCATTACGAGTACAGTAATCCATTGTAATTGTCTGATACAGTGAGAACAATAACACTGCTGCTTCTTTTATGGTGAGATCCTTTTTGTCACAAAAACCAGACAATTTATGCACCAGAATAAATTATGCAATATAACTTACGTTAAGCTTTGTTTTTAAAAGATCGAGGTCTTTTCCCATGTATGCATCTTTTATATCAGTTCGAATTGCAACATATCCAAGAGATTCATTATAAATGACGAATGGATCCAGTACTTTTTCCTACATATGTTAACATCTCCACTATTTCCAAATTCACTTCATAATAAATTATTGTCCACTAACCTGATTTGAAGACTTCAGAGACTCGGGAATTACCCACTTTTGAGTACTTGAAACTTTAGCTAGGCTGGAAGAACCAAACTCTCTTACAAGTAATTTGACTAAATATATACTCGGTCCCATTATATCCTTGCCATGTGATGTATTTATAGAATTTATTGCAGGATCCAAACAAATTTCCTGACCCAGATACAACAATTCTAAAACCAACTCAGAACTTGTCACTGACCCACAACACTGAGAATGTAAAAGGTGAGCTATAACATGTAGTCCAAATTTAATGGTAGCCACAGCCTCCAAATATGCAATCGATACTTGCTGTGTATGTTCATTACCAAACACTTGATAGGCTCTATTCAAAATACGATAAATTTCTCCTGCTCTTTTATCAAAATCTTTTAAACAATAAGCTTTGTGAAGTGCATCCTATGCATACATAAATTGATTCCATAATAATAGTAACAAAATAATATGAGCATTGAATACTTACTTCAAAGCATTGAATACATAAGAGGCAAAGATGATGATCATTTTCTTTGGAAAGAACTCTGTTAGAATTCTTAAAATAATTACCTAGGTGAATTTTTATATCTGTGGAGCTAAAGTAAGAAAAAACAACAGATTTAATGAATAAAAAGGTAAATGTAGAAATCTCACTTGTAATCCAATAGAAGCTGTAAGAGAGAGGAACGAATTGTTGGCTTATTGTCATTTTTGAGTGCTTTAAAGGGAGGAGCCAGATCTCTTGTTTTATTCTCCATAAAAATAATATTCATCAACATTTCAATTAGTTCTGGCTCTGGAAATAATTCATAACCAAAACAAAGAGTTGAAACAACTTCCATAAAATACTGACAGCAGCTTTTTAAAAATGAGTTCATTGCTGATGTTTCAATATACCTATCAAAAGATCACAAAATAGGTAAAAGGAACACTGAAAGTAAATATATTTACTTCTTGCTCTTGACTTCTTTCTCAAGTATCATCAGCTGCTTCTGAACAGTTCGTAGTGTGCTTGCCTGGGTAAAATCAGCCTTATCCCCAAGAACCTATTCGAAAACAGATCAAACACTGCTGACTACTTTTAACAACAAAATGAATCATGTAAAAAAAATTATTGTATATAATTTTCTAGTCCTATGGAAAATTAATGAATAGTGGTGTGGAGGCATTCAAGTGGTTGACTTTATACTGCAATTCATTTTATCTAAGGAAAAAAAAACATGACAATTGTCTAACTTAACTCCATTTTAAAGGTAAATTACTAGATAATAGTTCATCAATCGATAAGCAATAATGAAGCATATGGTTCCCATATCATCTGAATCGGAAAAAACAACAACTAACAACCATACCAGATATGTCCTACTGAGTATAGTTGAAAATGAAATAAGCAAAAATAAGTTGCGTTGATCATCCATAAAGATAATGGTTACAATTACTGAGGAGGGATAGGAATACCAACAGCATAGCAGCAAGGTTATAGAAGCAACCAAACAAGATAGTAGAAAGAATTACACACACACACACAAAAAAAAAAATCTTAACGATAATAATATACAAAAATAACTGTGTTGCTGCTTACAATTAGAAGTCTTCGTAGATAAAACACCGGTATTTGAGAGTGATTCAAAAGAATATGCTCCAAAAACAGCTGCAACAGTTTTATAACATGCCATTTTTGTCTACATAATAAGAATAAATCACCATAATGTACATACAAATTCAAGATATTGAGATCAAAACTATGGCTATTGCCAACCTTAATACTGTCCTTAATTCATAATGTGAAGGTATTTCAGTAATTGCTGTGATAATATTCTGAGAAATTCTAATATCATGCATCCAAGGAATTAAATTCACTGCTTCATCATCCTTGTCCATATTTAAAGAAAGGCAGTCCAATGCTTTGTCAAGTGCACATAAGTGTAAAATCTGAGTTAAAAAGGTATATATTAATATAAAGATTACAAATGATAAAATATCTCTTACCATTTCAGATTTCTCACGAACATCTTCATTTCTCAATTTAATCATTGCACCAGGATTGTGCATGACTAGCTGCCCAAACCAAACAATCTTTGACTGATGATTGTGGTAGACAATATGTAAGGATGAAATTCTATTTATCAGGGTACGATTGCCATCAACACTACATAACTCATCATTTCGAAGTAGAGAGTCCAGGGATTCTGATATAAGCTGTAATACGATAGGAAGTTACATATAAATTTGATGTATAGCATGTACGTGTACAATAAACTAACCTCGTATTGTCTTTTTTTGAAATCATCATAATTTTCCAAGCAGGGATGAATAATGCGAACAAAATCATGCAGATATTTCACGTACAACTCATCAACATAATACTCATCCACAGTTAGCAAAATTCCTCCAATAGGAGTGTGCTCTACTACTTCACTCAAATGCTTTATCTTTTCTACTATGTTTAAGCCTACTCAATACACATTTACAAAACAATGAAAAATTAAAGGAAAAAAAATACAAAACATTCACTTACCATCAGTACTTCTAACATTGTTCCATAAACCCTGAAATACTTCAAACACAAGCCAAGAAAACGGAAACTGGCATTCATAGTCAGAACCAAATTTTAGTGCTCCAGTTCCAGGTAATGGGTCATTTCTTGTCACAAAGTTTGCAAAACCAAATTGCATTACATCAGCATTTGAAAATAGTCGTAACCAAAATTTTGATATTGGAATATTTTCATCTTTAGGATCTATTAAATTTAAGTTAGAGTTACGATCCACTACTGAGATAATCTCTGCCAAAATATGAATTACTGCTTGATCTATTCTTCTGCAAAGAGCATTGACAAGTGTTCCACCGACCAAAAGATTTTTACTACTCATTGATTCCTGTATAATCCAATCCTTTTCATTATAAAATTCTTCCCTTTCTTGAAGAAGAGAATATATATATTTAATCAGTATGTTGTGAAATTGTGTGTCATCTGTATGAATATTAAATAACACAGTTAAATAGACTACCATGATATGACTTAAGTCATTTATTTTATGGTCACTGAGTTTAAATGTACATAAGCTAATGTCCAATAAACCTTATTGGCTAAAAAAATTTTTTTTTTATTATATCATAGTAATAGGCAGTAGGATGTTTATTACTCATTATCATCAGGCATTAATTTAGCCTCGTTATGTTATTCATGCAAAGTACTCAAATATAAGTAATAAGATGCGTATTTACATCCAATTCAAAACCCTTTAACAATACAACAATCAATCTCTCCTATTTTCCTCACTTTTTAGTCACTGGTTTGAACTCTGCTTACTAAAGATAGTCTTAAATTGGTAGCTAATATATTCAAGACTATTGGTGGTTTTATCAAGCTAATTAATAGAGGTGCACCGACAGAAGATTTTACCGATATACCGATAACCGATATTTTATCTAGAATCAAGGCCGATACCGATAACCAATAGATATATTCATTGAATTTTGATAATTTAATTTTTACATAATTAGAAGTATAATGGTACTAGTCTAAAGTCTTCAGTGTCAGGAACAAAGTAGTGCCAAATTGGCGACCTCTTTTTAGACATCGTAGTTAAGTTTCTTTGTCTTTACGCCGTCTAAGAGCAAGCAGAACTCATCCGTTCAGTGTCAACACGGTGAGTACGAATTTTTTTTTATCGGTTAATTATATCGGTACGGCGGGTAGTGTTGACGACCAATACCGATATCGAAAAAGTAGGCCGATAAACCGATAAACGGATAGATTATCGATTTTCTCTACAAATTAAGCTACAGTTAACTTGTCTATAAGGTAGCTGAAGTTGTAAACACTTCGATCAACTGGGCGGCATTTCAGAATTTTTAAACAAAATTTCACTATCATTGCAGGTATATCTGACATGCACTCTCTATATGAAAAGTTGGGCCACAGTTATAAGAAAAAGGAGCACAATAAATTTTAAAACAGATAGAAAACTGAGAAGTGGTAAGTTCCAGTAAATTAAGTGAGATTTTTTAAAGTTGGCGGTTGGTAATATATTGTAGTAACAGTATGAAATAAATAGCACATTAGAAGATACAAGCATTTTTTATGGTTTGGGGCAGTCCTTGCTCTTGCAATGCTAATATTAGACCGAAAATACCGTATTACAACGCTCTCTGATGTAATAAAAGTTTGGGTTATCCCTGTGACAGCAAAAAAAAAAAAAAAAAAAAAAAAAAAAAAAAAGAAAGAGAGAATACATATACTGAATAAAAGAAGGCTGAGTGAGACTGTAGCATCCAGTACCCTTTAACAGTATAACTACAGAATTGACATATTCGGTAGCCCGTTAGTTGTCACAGACCAGTGGGTAGAGTGTTTGTGTTTTAGTGGTGGTACTGGGTTCAATATCCTGTGACATCCCAACATTATCTATTTCTGTACTGTAAAAAAAAAGCCAGTGAAAGAGACACAATAAATCTAATATAAATATATAAAAGCTGAGAAAGAAACTAATTAATATCCATTTGTAGTGGGATACAAATAGCTATGAGGCAGATAACATGTTACATTTGAACAAAAATTAGGAAATGAGTAATTCAGCTAAATTTACCTGGATCATAAAATATAGATTTTGGAACCAATCGAACCAATAGTTCAATTCTTTTCGTTGATCTTTTTGCAGACAAATCTTGCAACTTTGAGGCTGCAGGCTGAATACATCGATATAATCTTTTAAAAAGAGGGTTTTTATACTTAATTTGTAGAAAAGGAGAGTTGCTACAACTTTCCACTTCATCTTCCCGTGTAATACTATCCACCTTCTCAATATGATTTTCAATTTGTTCTCGTAGTGGTAATGCCTCTTCTTCAACGTGTGATTGACTAAATTGAAGTGAGATTTGGCCAGTTTGCAGTATTTTGTTTTCCAGCAATTCCTTGTTATCATCAATGGTGAAATCTTCAAGGTCCTCTAAAGACAATTCCATTGGCTCAGATTTATTTTTTTCGTCACGCTGGAAAGAATTAGTTGGTTGAGCCCAATATCTGTTTGATGAAGAACTTTCCACTTCCATACTTGGAGGGTCTTTTGAAACATTATCAATGTCAACCTCTTGTGCTTGATCTTTGTCTTCAACTGTGCTGCTTTGACTAGTTTGGCTACTATAGGGCAAGGTGGTGCCATGATCCAGTTTTCCACCAATAAACAATTCACTCATTCCAGCTCCTCCAATAACCTCGCGAAGCTCAACCATATCATTTTCAACATTGTTTAGATCATCTATATGAGCAGATATCCAAGGAGCTCCCTGATATCCAATCAAAGAACAAGATATCTGCCTTGGAATATGAATTATGAATAACACATGTGTAATCTGGCCTTCCTCCACTCTAGCTCGAAGATCATATATACGATGTCTAGCACAGGCAATGAGATCTCCATTTAGGTGACCAGAATCACACTGCAATATCACCAGATGATCATTGTTGGATTGAGATTGCTTCTTGAACTGTGAACTGTAGTAGCCCAATTCATGGGACAGAAAAATATGTAACATTCATCAAAGTGCAAAACAAGACAGTTTTCACAAATAGTTATTAGCATATGAACCCATTTAAATAATATTATTCTCACAATCTTATGATATTAACCATATGTGTGAAAATGGTCATAAATTGTTTGAGTAATTAGATTTAAGAATACTATAGAAAAAGAAGACATAATGAGTTGCCAGATTATGCACAGTGCAAAGTCCATGTGAGGGAAAAAGCGATTCTTAAACGAAGTGATTGTGAACCATCTATTTTAAAGTTACGTAAGTCATAAAGTTTTGATTGCTGATGTTTTCATATCTACACCAAGTTTGTTAGCAATTTCATTTAATGTGACCTATATCCATGGCCTTGTTGATGCAATTTTTTAAAGCTAAATTTAATCAATCTCAATTAAAAAAAAAGTACATGGTACCAAATAACAGCCAATTACAAACACATTGGAAGGTTTTCAAAAGAGGAGAGGCCATGTCAGTTGGTATGCTGTAGAGCGGTGTTCTGCAAAATTTGTGCATGCGTAACACGCATAATTGCAAATGGATTTTGTCAGATTTTGGTTATGGCTGTCAGGCAACAACCTACCAAGAAATGTGGTACTAAAGTACCAGTATGAAAGTGTTTTAGCCTACTCACTGATGAAAATGGTCATGGAATTCCTGAAGAATCAAACTAGTTGAATTAATGGTTACTCGTCCAAGTAAAAGCTGCAAATATTGCTCACGATTAGCTATTTACAAGGAGGCGAGGTTAGAAAAGGAAAGCGAGATAATAAAAATTAGTGTAGTTACTAATTTGTACCATTTACAATACCGCACTATAAAAAAAAAAACCCTTATAATGTTAATGATTAGTACCAAACACAGAGGTAAGTTAAAAAAGAAAAAGAAAAAAAGGGGCAGCTCCAGCCTTTTCAGATGCCTCAATTTTTCGGTCATGCGTATGTATGTTAAAAGCCAACATAGTCATGATTATTGCTTACCCCACTTTGTTAGAGAAGTCTAGTTCAGTGTCAAATGAATGTAAAGAAAAATAAGTTCCTTGAATCCCTAGGTTTTCCATCATATCAGTGATGTCATTTCTAGAAAGAAGGTGACTGTGTGTAGTAACCTGAGAAGCACATAGCAAAGAAATTCATAAAATAAAAGATAATAAACTATTGCGTATACTTTGCTAATAAACCACGAATTATGTTTTTTCTTACCTGAATCAAAAGCCCATTGTCACAGTCAAGTTCATGAAGACAGTATTCCATAAATTCTTGTATGGAACCATGATGCTGCTGCTGGAAATACATGTTGTGAATATACTCCTCTTGGTCATGAAGATTTGTATTCTTTATTCTAAAAATTGAATCGGGAGATGCTGTTTGTAGTATTAAATACTGGCTTAAATGAAGTACCTAATATCAACAACAATTAGGTGAAATAGACTCATCTTATGACCTTAATAATAAGTAACCAGTACAAAAAAAAAAACACTAAAAATGTGCTCCATAGATCAATAAGTCATAGTACTAAACAAAATAGTCAAAATTAGCATTTGTGCATAGTATAGTGTGCCAAGTGAGAGAGTCCACACAGAGGATAACCAACTTGGCATCTAAAGGAATTACTAAAATAAAAAATATTTTAGAATAAAAAGCTAGCTGTATTTTCAGGCTCTAATTAAGCTCATTAATTCAGGTAATTAAACAAGCATACACATAGAGTTAGTACAATACAATAACACAAAACACACGTACCGCTGTTGTCCATAATGTTGTATCTTCCTCTTGAGTTGAATATTGATAGTGTAAACCAAGTCCAGACTGTACCATAATACTTTCCCACTCTTTGTGCAAAGGTATAGAATTTAATTCGGAAGATGCAGATAGTTCACAAGCTTTTCGAAGCATATTTGTAGCATGAAATATTACTGAAGCGGGAGTATCCTTTTGATAACCAATAAAAGCATCATTTTCCTTGAACGAGTTTGTTCTAAGCAATGCAAATCATTATTTGATAACCACAGTCTAATCATAACATACTAGTCACTCTAGCTTATACAAATACTTGTAGATAACAATAATAGCCTAACAACTAATAAATACCTGGAAAAGTTGAATATCCACTTTGTAAAAATCTCTAATAGATCACCTTGCCACTTTTCCAAAATAGAAGAAGTAAGAACAAAGTGCTTTTCTAATCGGTTGATCAAAGGTGTTGGAAACTTTGAATATACTGTGTCCTTTTCAGCGATCAAAATCAGTCTAAAAGGGTAAAAAATAAAATAAAATAAAATATACCAAATGAAGTGCAACACTAAGTACCAAAAATACAGACATTCCGAATAAATAAAAAAATTACAGCAATAAAGATGTCCATACATCAAAATACTACAGTAATTATATACTTACTTGAAGTCATCTGCTACACGACAGCGAACTCTATGTGTCTGCAAACCAAGATCAACATATCTGCTTCCAGCATGATATATGTAATACTGATTCAGAACATCATAAAGGCTTTCATAAAGGTTTTCCAAATTCAGTAGTATTACAGTTCTGCCAGTTTCCATACAGATTTTGATCTGGTTTATATTCCTGCAAACCTGGAACAGTTTATTTAGGTTACAAAACAGCATTATTAAATAATTCAAATACCTGAGTATATTCTTTATCTTTAGGAAAACTGCTTCCAAATAGAATAAATGGTTGATAGGATTGATTGTCAGAAGACATCCCAGTTTCTTTATTTAATTTTAAATATTCAGGATTCTTCAATATGTCAAGAGCAGCATAATTTTCTGTTAGAAATAAGATGTATCGATTTTCCCTAATAAAAATAATAAACCAAACTTGTAAAAATGTACTCTAAATTGAGGCTCCATCAATGATGAAATATTACCTGTAACACGTTAAATTATTAGTAAGTGTACAAATAAATTAATGTTTCCTATCACTAATGATCTAAAACTTCAATAATACATAAATACCACATTGATGGCACAAAATAAACTAATGCTAACACAAATAAATAAATGCTACACCTGATCGAGAAAAGAACCATAGTTGCTATAAAATTCTTTCTTTTTTTAAATATTGCTTTCATTAATGTTTAAACAGTCCAAAATTTAGTTCATCCTTACTATCTTAATAAAGCGCCACATTGTCACAGGGCCAATTAATACTTCTAGCATTTGGAAAGACATCTTGACCTGGCAAGGTTCTCTATAATGGTCAGACATCTATATTTTTCTTTCAACTTTATTGCAGAACGTTATAAGTTTATTAATGATTCAAGATAGGATATGGTTCATAAAAAAACAAAAACAACTATGATTCACATAAAAAGACTTTCAGATTTAGTTACATGTAGTGTAAAAAAATATTCAAAATTATGATTCACAAACAGAAGAAAAACCTCAGAGTTCGTAGCAAAGCTAAAGTTGTATGTCAAACTACCTCCCTCCATCAAACATCAATGGCAATATTGACATCAAAGTTGTGAGAAGGACTTTTAACATAAATATTTCTAGAAGACCTTGCAGTGTTTATATCAAGACCAGACCTCAGCTTTGTCTTGACAAGCTCTAATCTAGAAAATTTTGCTCTGGTTTACTGGTTTGCTATTGTGAAGGTTAGTCTAAAGATAAGAAGTTTCGATAACCAATTGTATCAAGTAGCAAGCACTTTCTTGCTAAGTCAACATTTTCCACTTCCTTTTGCATAGATGGCATCCGCATTCCTTAGCTTCAAGAGGGGCATAAAACATGGAAATTATTTGCATGTGCCATCACCAACCTTCTAAGCATCAGTAACATTTGAGTCAATTAGCATTGTGCTTTCAAAGCAACAAGAGACAGTAGTATTATAAAAAGTACCCAAATCAGTTAAACAGTAGTGGATAATAATAAAAAGTAGGGATTTTTTTAGGTTTTTGGGAGGATAGCCCCCCCCCCCCCCCCCCCCCCCCGTAATTCCCACCCCTGAAAATCACTGACATCCATGAATGACATTTGTATGAATAATAGCACCGGTAACCGTGCTATTCGGGATTAATAGCACAGGTTATCTGTGCTATCACTCGCTAATAATAGGCCAGCTTTTTAAAAACTCTTTTGCAAATTGTAGCTACACTGTATCGTTCATTCACTATCTCCTTATTTCAGGATTAGCTTCCGCTAGAACTTTGTTTTACAACGTACTATCCCTCCTAATCTGTTGTAAAAGTCTCCAACTAGAAACTACTTGAACTGTACGTTTCCAAGGTTAACGCTGCACGCGTGTGCACTTACCCATACTATTTCACTTAGCTACCGAGGTATTTCACTTAGTTTCCACTTAGTTACTGAGGTATTTCAATTAGTTACGCACTATTTCACTTTCCCCGTACGATTTCAATTAAACAGCGACTTTTCCCATTCATTCTTTAATGGGCAACTTACGTGTCGTACTATTAGCCACAAAATTCCTGAAATTTCAATAAGGCTTTGACCCCGCTCATACCCAGAACTGGTAAACTTTATTTAACCATCATATAATAATAATATATTGACTTCAGTTTTAGTCCACCCAAGGCTAATCATCCAAGCTAGCCACACAGTGTCAAAGAGGGCGATTTGGTAGAGTATACTCACCATTTTCTTAATAATAGCAAGATGAACATCACTTCTTGAATGATCCAACATATTACTAAGCTTGAGATTAGAAAAACCCTTTGATTAAGGAGTTAAGAGTTATTTTCTAAGGAGCACAGATGAGCCTGATTATTTTCAGCAGATCTCACAATATAGCATTTTTAGCGTAACTTATCCCAACTGAGGACGCAACAAAGCCAAGACAAAGTTTGCTGTTCATAATGGGCTAGAAAAAATTGCTCAAACAACTACTGTCAAACACTGTAGCTGAGAAATATAGTTTCCTAAAATCAAGCAAGTGAATGCCAGGATTACAGACCATTTTCAGATGGCCGTTAATTAACTATGGCTTGCGCGTGATTTAAAAATTCACCGAATCAACAGTTAGTTTTGTCCATTATCTATAGTTAACCTTACAACTCTCAGATCTCCATGCTATGAAATTGAATGACCTTTTAGGTATCAATCTATAAAGTTAAGTGAACATTTAGTGTACATGCTAGGACTTTAGTCCCTATGACCAACAGAACACGATCGGACAAAAATGTTGACGGCTGAGACTATAAAATTACTTACCCATGCCACGTTTTTTCAGTGTTGGCTAAACTAGTCCTTATTAATCCTAAGTGAGAACTATCCGGACATATCACAGCATGCAACTAAAAGAAAGAGAAAAATAAATAATATTAATTTACCACAATTTTAAACTTACATTTTCATGAACGAATTCCAAATTTGGCAAATCACGATCCATTCCAACACGTTTACTAAATTCATTAAAAGGATCCAAATCTTCAGCTGCAAGGCCACCAAAATTTCTTTTAACAGCATGTTCCATTTGCTGCCACGTAAGCTTTGAATTAGCTTTTTTGCACATATTATAAAGCATTTTTATCAAGCTACATAAAAAATATCAAGAATCAAGTAAAAAATATTCTTATTAAAATTAACAGATTTCATCAGAGTTGACATTATTCTTCAGAATGCAATGTAACTGATTAATATTAATCAAGTTATGTCAGTAAACTGATTATACTGAAATGCTATGGCTGATACTGAAATGTATACTGAAATGCTATGATTGATATTGAAATTTATACTGAAATGCTATGACTGATATTGAAATGTATACTGAAATGCTATGACTGATATTGAAATGTTGTTATACAGCATTAAAATTCATTATCTTGGATTTTCATGCATAGAAAATTTCTTATACAATCCCCTCCACCCACCATTATTTCTCTCTCTTTCTTAAGTCAAAACAAATCGAGTAAATTTTATACATAAGCTGATGCTAGGATGTGCAAGATTGAAATTATTATAGTTTAAATACCTTAGGGCAACCTTTCAAATTTGGTTGCAGCAATACATTAGAAAGTCATGGCAATTGCTAACTTTGCCTAACTGCAAAGTTTAAACAAACAGCAAAGTTTAAACAAACAGCAAACTTTAAACAAATTAAAGTCATAGATATTAACAGGAGTACAATTTGAAAAGTAAGATAAAGATTGCATTATGCCAATTTTGAAATTTAAAAGACTACAGCGTTTTGATACTATTTTCCAAGAAGCCTAACAAGCACTAAAATCGTTGCTAAATAGTGTTCATGGTGTCATCAGACTTTAGTCAATCGCCAAGTGAGACTTAAGTGTACATCAAATTGTAACCAAAATTACAAGTACAAATTTCAAGTAAGTTATTGTGTCACAAAAACTTAGATAAATGTTACTGTCTGCTGTTACTAATAAACAAAACCAAGGCTTTAATACAAATTTTGGCTTTAATACAAATTCTTTTAGATCTCTAAACTATGAACATTAAGTACATTTTGACACATGTTAATGAGATACTTCAAAAGAGTAGTATAAGAATAAGATGAATACATACCTATAAAAATCACGCAGACCAAAAAATTCTCTTTTTTGAAGTTTGCATATTTCTAAATAAGCCTCAGCCAAAGGAAGAAAATAGGGTTCTAGCTCATTTCGAACTGGATCAAGGGCACTATTAGAACATATGCCTTTTGCACTGTACACCAGTTCATGTACACTTGGATCACTTCTAGTTACCATAACTCCACGATTCATCTTAGCAGGATCCAGAGCCCAATTGGATATACCAATAAAGGCAACTCTGTCCTCCTGCTTTAAAATCTATAAACAAAATATGAGAAAATATGAGAACAATATGATGTACCCTAAAAAAAAATAATGATAATCTTTACCAAATCAGAATAATCTTGATCTTCTCTTCCATCAGTTTCTACTTTTCTTCCCTCTGTTCCGTCTTCTAATAGTGGATGCAGTGCTTTTAGTGGGAGATTTGGTGAGTCTTCAGCTAAACCAACTTCATCTAATATTACAACTGAAACAAATGAGGTTTTGTTTTGTTTTGATTGAAACTTTTCTGCTGTTTTAAATACTTCAATTACAGATTCAGAAGTAGACAGCTGACTACATTGGTAAGAGAAAATTCCAACCTACAATAAAAGTAAAGATTAAATAAAACAATTTAATCAATTATGAAAGTTACCTCTTTAAAATGTTGAAGTAGATGTTTTGCTGATTCTTTCCCTCGCATAGAGTCACTGATGACAGCCTTTGCTAAAGACTTAGAACTACCTGGCTTTCCCACTAGGAAAAGAGGAATTCGCAACTCCACACATATTGCCATCATAAATATATTTTCTCTCAAAGCAGCATTTCTAGCTATATTTTTTCCTAAAGTCATGTTGTCCAAAATAATTTCTTCACACCTACACATACAAAATATTGCATGGAATAAATCTAAGATAATAACTTTATGATGTAAAATTTAAAAGCATTTCAGTAACAAAATATGAAATAGTAAAAAATAAAAAATAAAATAACATTTTGGTGAAGTTTCAAACCCATGACAAGTCTACTATATTGTTGGTTTTCTTTTCTTTTCTTTTCATCAGGTAAGCACCTATATTTACAGTGTGCCAAATTCAATTAGTTTCTTTAGTCAAGAAATGTAACTTAGTTGGAGTAAATTGTAACACTGCACTGAAAGTAAGAAATAACTACTACTTTTGAATGGCCGCTCAACCAGTCTGGCTACAGACGAACCACTTTTTTTCTTTTCAAAAGTGGACATGTTAACAAAATTCTTCACCTAACCGTTATAATTCGCTCACGAGTATTGCACACTTTGTGATCGTAGTTTACAACTATATTCTGGCATGACTTTCTCAGTCCACTACTAGCTCTCTAATGGAGCTTACATTTAAATTAGGAGAAAGTCCACATTAACCAAAATGGTGCAGTTTTCCGCAGAGATTAAGCTTTGGTATGAAAATGGTAGTTATTGCAGCTTTCAATCAAGCTTGTTTGCTAGTTAGAAATGACTTCTCTATGTAGCTGAACATAACAATCTTTGTTTCTTATGCCTGAAAGCAAAGAGTACTAGGGAAGTTTTGTAAGTTTTCACTGCTTAAAGCTTAATAAATTTGTTGGCAATAATTTCACCACCATATATACTTTAAATTAGCTATCTATAGGGTACTCCAATTGAAAAAAAAATGCAACTATTGCTTTTCAAATGCATAACAAAAGTGCTCGTCATAAGCTAGCAATTGATGCACCAGTAACAGCACTATCTCAAATAGCATCATAAAATTTCCAATGGTGTGGTATGTCATATTTCCTTGCACCCACTTCCTGACCTGACCACTTCAGAAAACTGGAAGCAGCCTCCTGCTCTTAGGATAGTAGGAAGATAGCCTATTCCTATTTCTGTATCATATCTACTTATGTGATAAAATAGTGGAGTAAAAAATTTCAACGAATAAAATGAATCTTTGAAAAAGAGAACTTTTGTTGGTCTGTTGACAGTGAGACTGTAGCATAGCAGTACCCCTTTACAGTATAAATACAGAATAGGAGTGTTTGTTTGCCGGCTGGTTGTTGTAGCTCTGATCCTGGGTTCAATTTCCGGTGGTGACCGAATATTATTAATTCTGTATTGTTAAAAAAAGAAGCCAGTGAAAGAGACAATACATCTAACACATAAAGAAACAATTGCCTCCTGCTAATTTTAATAAGAAACATTGCACCCAAGATCTTACGCTAGATTTCACAAAGCTTAAGTTAGCTTCCAAAATAATATTTCAATAAATACAAAGTTCACGATTATTAGCTCAACCCATATTCAGCAGAGAATGTAAAAGTTATGTCTGCTCCCAAACCATCCCACAGCAAAGCAGTACTGTAAGGAATACCTACACAAAATGACTTTTGGGGATGATAAAACACATGTTCTTAACTAATTAAACTGAAATGTATAGAATTTTCAAATACAGCATTTTTACTAAGATATTAAAGTTTTCTATATTTGAAGCTAAGCACTATGTAACATCTGAATGCTGAAGTGCTTATTGAATTATTCTGCCATTTAGTGACCACAACTGCTATTTGAGTAAAAAAAACAAACAACACATTAATAGTGATGTCAGAGTTTACCTGCTATTATTGGCTTACTGGCAATATAATATAACAGTAATGTATGACTCTATACAGATATTAATCTCTTTACTAAAACACAACTCTTAGTGTGCATACGCCAAAGGGTTATAGTAGTCAAGTTACTGTAGTAGTCAAGTAATTATAGTAGTCGAGTAGTCATCATGTCTGTTTGCCTGTCATGTTCTGACTCGGAGATAACTGACAATATGAACTTACTCAGAACAACTCAATAAATCCTTGTATTGTGCTACTTTTTTGAGAAAACTCAAAGCAGTCAGCTTGGCATAGGTACTAACTTTTGTGGGTAACACTCTCTATAATGATGTAATCATAAGAACTATTAATCTCTTGCTGTTCACAGTAGTATTGTTTTATGCTGAGTAGTTAATAAGAGTGGAATTAGAGTTTCATGTTGCAAAATGAGTGTCCCTTGCAAGTTTAGAAGATTCTCTTATGAAGACAACATTTGCATCTACCACTTTCGTATAATGATACCTGATAAGCTATTTGCCACACATGTTATTCTTCTTGGTCTGAGAAACGATTTCGTGGTAGCTAGTCAGTGTATGGTACTTCCTACAAATTTAACCAAAATCTTAGAGTAAATGGTGATAACATTTAATAAAATAATATATACTTGTCAAATACATAGTGAAAAGCAAAACTAGAAGGCTGTATTTAATTCCGTAATAAAAAAGTACTGACCATCTAATTTCACTTCGAAATTGGCTTGCCCCACGAATATGTGATAATGGATTGATAAAGCAATGTGAAATTTTTTCATCAAATTCGTCTCTATTTTGCAACCTTGCACGATAGCAAACACTAATGCTGAGGATAAGTGCTCTTGTAATATGATCAGGTGCTTCATAATCCTCCTGAAAATATAGGAATATAATAATATATAAAAGAATTTGCTCTTCCATTTTTAACTTACATCAACATCATCATCTTCATTGTCTACATGACGACGTTTTCCACAAGCCCATTCATTCATGTAAGGAGCAAAAATTTCCATTTTTTCCACAAAATACTTCAACACTAACATAGCCCTCACCACATCTCTTAAACTGACAAAACTGCATTCATCCTAGTTCAGAAAAAAAACAAAAAAACAGTGTATTATACTATACATACATTAATTTATGTTAAATTTACCAGTCTACAATTCATGCTCTCTTCATATATATATATAATATTGAAAAATATTTAAGTAAAATTAACTAGTTCTTACATTTCTAGCTCTCATGTATGCTTGTGCAGTTTTAAACGTGTCAGCAATGACTGTACTGTATTGAATATTTTGCTGCAACACTAAATGCTCCTTCATCTGTATATACAATCATAACATTACACAAAAATCAAGTGAATATTTTCAACCCACGTGATCTTCCACAATTTGGCCAATATAATCTCGCTCTGTGTCTTGGTTAAGTTGGCCAAAATCATACACAAGTGGTCGCATACTAGGTGGAAGGTCTAATACACGATAGACAAGCTGACGAAGAGGAATTTTTCCTAAATCACACCAATATAATGACTATTACAAGATGACTTGACAAAAATAAAGAATTCAATGATAAACTAGACTTTAAATGAAAGTCTTATTTCAATTCTACAATAGTGTTGCTGACAATTAGAACCGTAGAACTAGATAATTAATGTAACTTACAAACCCCTACATGTGGTTGATCAGAAAGTCAATAAAATAAAACATTATTAATACCCCAAATTGCAAACTAATCCAGCTTCCAACTCCAAATCATATAAAAATATAGCTGAGTAGATTAGAGCAATAGATCAAAAGGCTTACCCAATATATTTTAACATCAAAAGAAGCAAAACAAATAAATAAACCAACAAATATTCATAGCAAAAAACATGATAATAACAATTTTTTTCGGTTTTAAACATGGTTTAAACAAGTACTTCTTGTAGTTATGTGAAAAGTTAAACAAAATATTGTACACAGTGGAAATTTACATTTACACTATAACTGGATACATGTTGTCTCACCAAGTTTTTGACGACTATCAGCACCTTTAACAAAAAATCCAAGCCCAGCTCTCTCCAGTCGATCAATCATTTTATCATTATGCCTTAAAAGTAAAACATGTTATAGTCAATTAAATCAACACCTCTAAAATGGTTAACACTTACTTTCTGTATGGATTGCAGGCAGCAATAAACTTTATATCTGAACTAATCTTATTGCCATTAATCCTATGATCACACATAATCTCCTTGATTAAGCCCAAAGACTCTGTGGTGTTTGCTTCATCAAAGAAAACAACAGTATCTAATCCTAGAGTCTTGTTGTGGTTAGCAATCTTGAGAGCATTCTTAATGAAATTTGTAATAGATGCTTCAGTAGTGCCTCCATGAACCTAAATAATTTTTTTTCTTGAAATGCATCAAAGATCAGTCATGCACCTACCTTTAAAATTAGCATGTTAGTTGTTTCTTGTCCTTGTCTCAGGAGATCACACATGTACCGTATCAATCTTGTTTTACCACATCCAGTCTCACCCATAATGACTACAGGTATGCCACATCTGGAGAAAAAAAAACGTGAATATAAATAATGTACCTAAAGCAATCAATCACATCCTAGAATCTCTACTGACCTGAATCTCATTTGAATAGCCAAGATTTTAATAACATTATCCACAGTCAAAACATAAGTTGGTTCTGGATCATATGGATATTCAACACCTAGAACGGTAGCAAGCTTCTCTATCATGACTGGCTTAGTCCATAATCTACAGTTGTCTTGAAAATCTACCCTGTTGTGTTTAAGGCCTTGATAAAGCTGCTTCGTAATGACTGATTGTTCCAAAATTTGTTGTGTAGTAGGATCTATAAGATTACCATACTGACCACATATCTGTACCATAAATCCCACAAAAGTGATGCTCATTCGATCCTGATTGAAGAAAATATAAGGATGGGGGCTGGAAACAAACAAGACAACAAAGAGACAGGTTATATATATATATATATATATATATGTGGTACTGGTAGTGCCAGAATGATAGGAAAATGAGTACAATATGAAGCACCAAAGGTGCGAACCCTCGGCGCTACTACACACAACCTAGCTTTTACAATATAATCTCAGACCAAAAGGACAAGCAATTTATTAGTTATTTTAATCAGGCATCAATATAGCTCGAGAAATAGTACATGGAAACACTGTCTTCATATAAGAAGCTTAACAGGCCAGAAACACTCACCGGTATACATCTTCAAAGTGAAAGTTAACTTATTTCAACTCCATCAATTTCCCCGAGCATAACGCAAACTACACCGCGGGTTGCAAGAAATTATTTGCTCACGTGATTATGACGTGACACTAGGGGCGTTACCCACAATAGCAGAAAGCTTCGCATTTTCCCAACAATTAGCCTGAAATTAAAAAAAAAAGTAGCACTATGAAAGGTCCTGAATCTTTGTTCTGAGTAAGTTCATACCTAAATCAACAGTTAATTGTAAATAATCTCTAAAATCATGGCATGACGGACAGACGGACAGACAATCAGTCAGTCAAACAGACACACAGACAAACAGAAAGGATGACTACTATAACCCTCTCACGCATACACGCTGAAGGTTAATAAACTAAAGATACAAAATAATAATAAATAGTAACAAGGAAAGTTATTTTCTTTTTTTACTTGGTACGTAGTTATAGTATGGAATTAATTCCTGGCTGGGAGATATAGTATGGAATTAATTCCTGGCTGAGAGACATCATGACCAAGCAAAATGAGTATTTAAGAGTGCACAAATGCTCAGTGAGCAGCTATAGAGCAGAAAAGCAAATTAGTGTCAAAGTTTATAAGTAGTAATGTCAAAATGACCATATCTAGATGAAAATGGGTACAATATACAACACAAGTAGACTAAAGTTGTTACAAATAATCTTCAAGGCATATGACTGCCTTTATAATTACTATAATTACCAAGGCAAAAATACTATACAAACTCTTCACTTTTAAATCACTTTATTGATCAAATATGCTCACCTTTGTTCCCACTTTTTTCTTTCGCTTATTTCATAGATGCCCAATGCATCACTGAGCACGACATTTTCTTTATTTTCTACTGCTACTTCTCCTTTAAGGGAAGATGTAGAAAAATCCTAACCACAACAATTTTAATGACATAAATTTTAATATATCTTTACATAACTGCTTACTCTAGACATTTGGATCATAAATTTTACTACAAATCCTTTCAGGCCTGCCATAACATCACCAACTAAAGTAAAATCTGTAAATACTGAATTTTCACATGATTCAAGTTGGAGATCCAGAAATTGAACGAAATGGCGAATTTCTGCCCACGATGGATCTTTTACCCCGCAATGGCTGCAAAAAAATATTGCACCATTATTTTCAACACAAATAAAAAACAAGAAAAGATTGATACCTATATACAATGGAACATTTTAAAACTCTATCTTCACAAAGTTCACATAGTGTAGGGAGGGGGGGTTGGGTTGGGTACAAAACCTTTATTCTAAACTTCTCAGCGCTCTCCCCAAAGTTCTCAATTTTCTCCCGTGTGCAGTATGCTATTGAGGCTGTACCTACAATTTAAGAATTTAAGTTTCCTCTTCTCTGTGTGGGCATATCCCCACATGAAGGAGAAGAAAGAAAGGAAAGAGAAAGAAAGAATGGATGAAGTAGAGATAAAGATTGAACATAAACATTATTCATAGCTAATTGTCATGCGCATATCGTCAGTCTTGCGACTTTTACCTATTTAGTCATGTCAGGTCATTGGTTATTGTTGTGTCATTCTGATTGGTTGCCGTACTTGTTTTGGGAGGAGTCAGCACTCGTATATATATCATGTACTCGTGCTGCCTCCTTCAGAAGTTGTAATTACATTAACTTAGTCTAGTAACTAGTAGTGTAACCAGTTAGCTGGCTAGGGTACAGCCTAGGCTGCATATCTTAGTTACCTTCTCTGGTGGCAGCGATACTAAACGCTGTACCAGGTGCGTGAGAGCTAAGCTGTCTACGGACTCGCCGCGCCCTCCCACATATGGTGGCAGCGGTGGGATCCTCTTGCTGACCTTGGACACGAGAGGATTACCTGGCTTCTGAGGGAGACGTCCCGACTGAAGTTCCAGGGCCCGAACAACGAGAACCAATTACCCACGGTCGTTAGACTTGTGACAAGCAACCTCACTTCGGTGGTGGAAGCAACCCTATCGCGGAACCATACTACGGTAGTGGGACCATTACACGCAACCTTGCCTTGGCAGAGGGAGCAACACGTCTATCTAGCTACGGCTGTGAGAGACATTTCAGTGGAACGTGTGCGACGCGGGCTACTGTGGAGTGAATTGGGGGAGGAAGTGCGCAGGAGGAGTATTGGCAGAAGGGACCTGGATTGGTGCTGGGCCGACTGTCTGCTTGTGTCTGTGGCTAAGTGTATTGTGGCGTTTTTGTGTTGTAAATTTTTCTAAGTTGTAACCGTCTATTTTGTCATCTATAGTTCTAATTGGTGTTGTGCCATATTTGGCTTTGTGTTCAATTGGACTTAAGTGTTTGTGCACTTTGTTGTGGAACTGTGTGGCTTTGTATTGTGTTTTAATTACCTGTACCGCCTTATTCATTGTCTTTATTTTTAATTCCACAGGCATCTAGCAGAGGGCTAGTTTTGGCTTTGCCTTCCATGACTGAGCCTGCGGCTGGTGAGGGGGGGACAAAGGGGGGCAGGAGGAATCCGGGAATAGCTGGAAAGGAGTCCTATCGTCCACACCAGAAGACAGTGACAGAGAAGAGGTCGCCGTACCCTATTAGATCATCCGGTGTGAAGTGTCTGGAAGAGGGTGATAGTGAAGCCGAGTTTGAGGGAACAAGAGAGGCATACGCGGGTATGGCTAGACAGGAAGAGGCAGGAGATTCAACTTCAGCTTTGATTAAGTTCCTAATGGAGAAGGATGCGCAGGATAGGCGTGACAGAGCTGAGGAGCTGGCTGTGCAGAGGGAGATGTTGGAGCAGGAGAAGAAGAGGCATCAGCTGGCTGAGGAACAGATTAGGGCAAGCAGGGAAGCTGAGGAGCTGCGTTGGAGAGAAACAGAAGAATCAAGGAGGACATATGACAACGACAGAAGACAACGGGAAAGACGTGAGGATGCTAGGGTTCGGGGGCTAAGGGAGTTGCTTAATGAGAGGCTCAAAGGGCTGGGCATGTACAAGGAAGGTAGTGAGCTTGGTGCGTACCTAAGTAAATTCAAAAGGATAATGCGTATGGGGGAGGTTAGGGAAGACAGTTGGGGGGATAGGCTCTACCCAAAGCTTACCGAGACCTTGTGTAAAAGAATTACTAAGGACCTAGATGGTAATAAGAGTTATGATGTGCTTAAGAAGAATTTGTTAAGGGCAGTGGGGGAAACAGCCATTACTTATGGTAATTCGTTACTAGGGGCTACCAGTGAGTTGTTTAAAGGTATGACGGCAGGTAGTATGGCTGATTGGTTATCAAGAACAACAATGGGTATGTTTCGTGATTGTGAGTCTGTCGAGGATTGTACTGTAGCTGCAGCCTTGGCAGTGTTAAGACGTATATTGCCTGAGAGTGGGAAGATGTTTATGGATGGGAAAAAGATTAAGAATTGGGGAGACCTCCGTGAGAATTTGGAGGATTGGATGTCGGGAAGGCAGCCTGGGAACTATTTTAAAAGTATAGGGAGTTTAAGTGAGAATAGTAGCAGAGGCTATAGGGCTAGTGGGAATGTGTATGGGCAAGGAGATAAGTCCCGTGGGAATGTTGTGGGGGGTGTGGTTAGTAGTAATGTTGGAGCTAGGAGCAATTATGGTGGAAGTTATAGTAATAGTGGGGGGTACACAGTTAAATGTTTTAGTTGTGGGGAGCTAGGACATAGATCCTTTGAGTGCAAAAAGGGTAAGTCAGTTAGTGCAAGTGAGGTAAGAGTACCTGTGTGCTATACGTGTGGGAAGTCTGTTCTTGATAACCAATCAGCCATACTACCTGCCGTCATACCTTTAAACAACTCACTGGTAGCCCCTAGTAACGAATTACCATAAGTAATGGCTGTTTCCCCCACTGCCTGACTAAGCTTTCTGTTTTAAGGAGGGCTGGGTCGGGAGCTCAAGGTAATGTAGTGACAGGGTTGGTGTGTGGGGTGAAATCTGAGATTCTAATTGACTCAGGAGCAGAGATGGCATCGATTCCTAGGACACTAGTTCCTGAAGGTGTTAGGTGGTTGAGTGATGTAGTAGTAAGAAGTTATGGAGGTACAGAAAGGATGTGTAGAAGTTTTATGGGGGAGTTTAGTATAGGAGGATATAAGAAGTGCGTGAGGACGGTTGTGGATGAAAGTGATGAGGAAGGTGTAGCCTGTCTAGTGCCCATATCCCTTGAGAATGATGAAGAGGCTAAGGCCTACAGGGGGGCTATTAAGGCACACAAGGAGTTACAGAAAGTGAATATGAATGTTCTAACTAGGAGTATGCATGCTAAGGAGTTAGAGTCCGAACGCTGTGAGAGCGGTGGTGTGGATAGTGCCATTGAGTGGGATGTGGTGGAGCCTGTGGGTGAGTGCATGGAGGTTGTGCATGAACTCGAGGATCTTACAAGTAGCCACCCTGACCCCTCAATCATACCCGAAGTCTTGAGTTGGGTGGGGGAAGGGCATGGGGCGGATGAAGCTGATGGTTTGCCTGAAGCTGAACAGCCCCAGGCGAAAGTAAGTGAGGGAATTGCTAGAGGTAAGGCAGTTCCCTTGGATAAGTTATCAGATGAGTCTGTGCATGATGACCTTAGTGGTCTAGTGGAGGAGATAGGTCCAGTTAAGGCAGGATCAGATACAGAAATGCTTATTAAGGAGGTGAAAGAAGATGATAGTTTAGCTGTGTGGCGTGAATTGGCTGATAGGAAGGAGAGGGGGTTCAAATGGAGCAAAGGTATTTTAGTAAAGGAAATGTATGTGAATTGGGAGGAGTATAGAGAAGTTATTGTATTACCAAGAAGCTTGCGAAGTAAGGTTTTAAGTATTGGGCATGATAGGAATGGTCACTTAGGTGCAGAAAAGGTGTCCCAGCTTGTTAAGAAGTACTTTATCTGGCCGAGCATGGCCAAGGAGATATTTGAGTATTGTGCTAGTTGCAGTAGTTGTCAGTTAAGGTCTAAGAGCAAACCCAGGAGAGCCCCGGTGGTGGACCGACCGGTCATGTCGGAGCCATTTGAAACGGTGGCCATTGACCTTGTAGGTCCACTACCAAAAGGGAAGGGTGGCTGTAGGTTTATTTTAACTTATATTTGCCTAGCCACTAGGTGGCCGGAAGCCATCCCCTTGAGGTGCATCACTGCAAAGGCAGTTGTAGAAGGGCTCTGGTCTATCTTTAGTAGGACGTCCATACCTGAGGTTCTGCTTAGTGATCAGGGGTCACAGTTTTGTGGCAAGGTAATGTCCCAGTTGTGTGCCTGGTTAGGGGTGGAGAAGGTTAAGACCTCTCCCTATCACCCCGAAACCAATGGCTGCGTCGAACGCATGCATGGCACTTTGAAGTCCATCTTAGGCAAGTGCATGGAGAAGGGAGGTGATTGGGTTGAGCAGATTAGATTAATTTTGCTTTGTTTGTTTTAAGGGAAATGCCACATAAGGACTCTGGCTTTAGTCCTTTCGACCTGGTATATGGGTTTCGTGTAAGAACTCCACTTGATGCCTTATACCATGGGTTGTTTGAATGTGAAAGTAAGAAGTTAGGCGTATGTGAATGGGTGATGAGAATGGCTGAAAGACTTGAAGGTCTTAGGGACTGTGCAGCCTTAGGGCTAGCTAAGGGAAAGGAGAGCAGGTTACAGTATGTGAATAGGGGGTGTAAGTTAAGGACATTTAAGGAAGGTGAATTAGTATTGTATAGAGTGCCTGGCTTGTCGTGCAAACTTTCTGATTCGTGGCAAGGTCCATATATTATTATGAAGAGGGTAGGTGAAGTAAACTATAGGATAGGAAAGGTTGGGAAGAGTAAGCACTCCAAGGTGGTGCATGTTAATTGTATTAAGCTACTTAAGGAAAGGGCAGAGATTAACAGGTTAGATGTTGTGATTGAGGATGTTTGTGATAGTGGATGTAGTAGTTTATTAAGTGGTGAATGTGAAGGGTTTGTTAAAGGGGAGTTAGACACTGTGTTGACTGACTTTACTGATGTATTTTCGGACAAGCCTGGAAACACCGATCGGGTAGTGATGAAGATAGACACCAAGGAGTGTGAACCGATTCGGCAATCACCACATTCTGTCCCCTTGGGTATCAGGGATAGGGTCCGTAAGGAGATAGAGAGTTTGGAAAGAGATGGCATTATAGAGAGGTGCCAGAGTAGTTGGGCCTCTCCTCTGGTTCCAGTTAGGAAGCCTGACGGCAGCGTCCGTCTTTGTGTTGACTACCGAAAGTTGAATTCTGTTACGGTTAAGGAGCCCTATTATATCCCTTCCTTTGAGGAAATGGTTGAGAAGGTTGGGACAGGGAAGGTGCTCTCAAAAATAGATCTAGCAAAAGGATTCCATCAAGTTGTTGTAGCAGAACAGGATAGGGATAAGACTACCTTTATATGTCCCTTTGGGAAGTACCGGTACCGGCGGATGCCGTTTGGCTTGACCAACGCTCTGTCCGTGTTCCAGAGACTAATGGAGGAGGTTCTGGGCGGTTGTGTTGAGTATGCCCGTGTATACATAGACGACATCTTAGTGGTGTCGGGTAGCTGGAAGGAGCATTTAGAGCACTTGAGGAATGTGTTGAGTACACTTAGAGCGGCAGGCCTTACATGTAAGAGGGCAAAGTGCCAGTTTGGCAAGAGGACTCTAGAATTCCTTGGGCACCAGATTGGTGATGGGAAGGTTTCGGTCCCTGCAGCGAGGGTTGCAGCCATAAGGGACCACCCAGTCCCACAGACAAGGAAGCAGCTGCGTGCATTTTTAGGGATGGTAGGATTCTATCGAAAGTTCATCTCTGGGTTCCATCGGTGGTCCTCAGTCCTCACCCCTCACACGTCGACGGCGATGTCTGGAAGGGTGAGTTGGGATGGTGTGATGCTGGATGCATTTCATTCTTTGTGTAATTTGTTGTCAGAGTTTGTGTGTTTACATGTACCTTGTGCAAGTGATGTCTTTGTCTTAGACACAGATGCAAGTGGTTCGGGTGTAGGTGCAGTGTTGTCTGTGGTCCGTGATGACGAAAAACTACCTGTGGCGTTCTTCTCCAAACAGCTTCATGGAGCTCAGCGGAACTACAGCGCACAGGAGCTTGAAGGATTTGGTATTTACGAAAGTGTTGTTCATTTTGCATATTACTTGTATGGGCGGAGATTTACGGTGGTTACAGATCACAAGGGACTTGCTGGAATGATGACTAAGAAGCAGGTCAACAGGAGAATCCTGAATTGGTGTCTCAAATTGTCGTTGTACGACTTTGATGTGATTTATCGTGCGGGCATTGAAAATCATGTTGCTGATGACTTGAGTCGCTGCAGAGAAGCAGTTTGTGACAGTGCTGATGGCACCCGTCTTCTTAAGGAGGGGGGAGATGTGGGCATATCCCCACATGAAGGAGAAGAAAGAAAGGAAAGAGAAAGAAAGAATGGATGAAGTAGAGATAAAGATTGAACATAAACATTATTCATAGCTAATTGTCATGCGCATATCGTCAGTCTTGCGATTTTTACCTATTTAGTCATGTCAGGTCATTGGTTATTGTTGTGTCATTCTGATTGGTTGCCGTACTTGTTTTGGGAGGAGTCAGCACTCGTATATATATCATGTACTCGTGCTGCCTCCTTCAGAAGTTGTAATTACATTAACTTAGTCTAGTAACTATAGTATGTCCAAGTTGAGTTGGCACGACCGCAAGCGCGGTAATTGAGGAATGCATTTAGTACTTTACCGGAAGCAATTTAGTCATGTGAATCCAAATCAATTAAGCGCGCAAACGTCAACGTTGCACGTGAAAAAGGGGCGGTAGCACAGGTGCACATTAATACTGTAACCATTGAAAGAAAGAAATTTAGTGAAGTTTATGGAGTTTTTCGGGCGCTGTACAGCTCATCTCGTCCGTTTTCAATGATATTTATGTTTCTTATGCGCAGATAATGTACAGCAGATGGAAAACGCAAACTGGTGGGAGTTCTTCTAAAGAGACAGGATTAAAATCAGTGGATTCTACCTACTGTGTCCCAAGAAATATTCTGATGTTCACAGGATTCAGCAGTACAGCACTGTAAACTTGTAGCTAAAGCTACTAGACTTTCATGTTAAATAAAATTATCAATTCTTTCATTTATTTATAATAAGGTATATGAAAATTGATGAAATGAAAGAATTTAAGTAGTACACATACAAAAAATAGTTGTGATCCGAGTTGAAGGTGGAGTTCTGCCTGAGTTGGTCCTAATTCTTACAATAAAAGGCATCTATAATAGTGAAGAAAAGGAATTGGCATAAACACAGCTTTGACAAGCACACAATTTAACTGAAACAGCGTAAGTGTGGCTGTATTACAAGTTGCTAGCTAAATGATAGCTATATCACTGAAATATATTGGCTATTATGGCATTTGTTATTGAACAGGTAGACAAATAATCATACCAACATCCTATCAGGTGGTCCTGTACCCTCTGCAACAACAGAACACTCCGTCTATCCCTTTCCACACTCGCAACCTAAGCTAATCGCGATATAAAGCTAGAAACACAGCAATCTGAGAAGAAGCCGCTCATTGTTTACAAAATTCTTAATGAAGACTGTCCGCGTGATAAATTGAGCCATACCGCGTGACTAAAAGCGGGTGCGTTTTGAGCGGGAAACCTGTGGTTTTTTCTATTCCCATAGACTTTTGTATTGAGTTTGGGAATAGCACTTTCTCTCCGGTTTTGGAGTTTACTGAGGGAATATTTTTAACCGCTTCGGCACGAGCTTTCCAATGGTGCAAACCCCGGATGCGTAGCTGCTTCCGTTCTAAAGTTATTCAAGTTTTTCTTGCGGCCAACTCAACTTGGACATACTATAGTAGTGTAACCAGTTAGCTGGCTAGGGTACAGCCTAGGCTGCATATCTTAGTTACCTTCTCTGGTGGCAGCGATACTAAACGCTGTACCAGGTGCGTGAGAGCTAAGCTGTCTACGGACTCGCCGCGCCCTCCCACACTCTGGTAACCTAATATAAATATAGAGGGCGACGAGCTTGCCCCCAAATTCCCCCCCCCCCCCCCCCCAAAAAAAAATTCTGGATAGGAACCAGATATATTCAACTCACTACAAAATCATTTCCAAAAAATCTTGGCAACTTCCTTCAGTTGCTCCATTGTACTGAAAAGAATCCAAATTTACTCCTCCAGTATAGCCTCGCAGATACTGAAAAACTCGTTGATAAGGATCACTCCTAAAAACATCCTCATCCATATTTAACAAAGAAGAATCTAAATAGTAAAAAAATGAAATAATTATTACACAATCCAGCTGTTCTCGGCAGAAATAATACAATAGCAGGTTTTTTTGTTCTATTATCCTATATATATAATAGTACTATTACATGAGTCAAGAGTGTGATATGGCGAAATATTTCATGAGCAGGCTAATATATTTTCAAGAGCCAGAGGCGAGTGAATATAAAGCCTGAGAGTGAAATATCTAGCCATATCACACTGACAAGTGGTTTATCCACACTAGATTTCTCTACTCACAGGTAAAGTTGGTTGTAGGGACTACCCACATCCCCCAGCCTACATTTTAGCAGCTGCTCTAACCCTGTAGAGCATGCAGGATACACCAGAAGAAAGTAGCTGTAAAAACCAGAAAATTGAAAAGTTTGGCTATAACTACAAGGGTAATGAGCTTGCAGTACAGCGTGAAATAACAGCCTTGAGTTATTTCACGGTCATGTACCTAAAGATACCATTGTGAAGATATCTAGGGTGGAATATATATATATATGTATACAATTGACAAGCCAGCAAAGTAAGCAAGACAGTAAATGTATTAGGGTGAACAATTGAAATTAGGTAAAATGTAATTTTTATGTATAAATATATATGTATTGATAGCACGTGGTCCTTTAAACACGTGCGTGGGGTACTGCCTTTCTCCAAACAATTCAATTTTTTTTAGGTTTACCTCCAGTTCCTTCTGCTATTAAAGTATTAAACAAGTATTACTGTAATAGATTTGTTTACTCATTTGGTGCATTTCATTCCAATCCACTATTGCTGACAAACACATCTGTATAAATTTGCTAATTAAGTTTTACAGCTTACTTGTGATCACTGTGCTATTGAACACACCACCAGTACAACATAATTAAACAATAATTGGACTAGTCTTGAATATGAATAATGCAAGAAATCAGGTTCTATTTGCAATAAAAAAGAAAAAAAAATTGCACAGCTTTCGGCTAATTAAATAGTCATTAGTTTCACAATTTCTTTCTAAGCCTTCTTTTACTCATTAGATGTATTCCCTATCTTCCAAAGGCTTTTTTTTTTTTTAACAATACACAATTTAAAAATGTTTGGTCGCCACCAGGAATTGAACCCAGGACTGCTTGCGCTGTGCCACTGAACTGAAATACCAGCCAGCTAACACTTCAATCCTGTAGTTATACTGTTAAGGGGTACAGCTATGCTACAGTCTTGTTCTCAACAGACAAATGGAA